>Ga0129345_1000408_pt1 | contig 15452 bp, 12 predicted proteins | sample CPBDNA_FD_94425 | JGI IMG/M metagenome (GOLD analysis project Ga0129345, IMG submission 94425) | Freshwater to marine salinity gradient microbial communities from Chesapeake Bay, USA - CPBay_Sum_20_0.8_DNA | ecosystem: Environmental > Aquatic > Marine > Coastal | place: USA: Chesapeake Bay...
GTTCTTCAGGTTCTTCAGGAACTTCAGGTTCTTCAGGTAACTCAGGTTCTTCAGGTTCTTCAGGAACATCAGGTTCTTCAGGTAACTCAGGTTCTTCAGGTTCTTCAGGAACTTCAGGTTCATCTGGCTCATCAGGAAGTAGTGGAACAAGTGGAAGTAGTGGAAACAGTGGTGTTGGCTTAGGAGGGTGTGTCTTTTCGAGTAATTGGATATACAATGGTATTTCGGGTTCTCCTATTGACCCTGGTTCGACATACTTTAAGGCATCAACATCTGTTTTAGGTTCAATTTCAAATTTTTGGGTTGACGATGTAAATAGTATTAATGATGATGTTTCTGCATTTTTTGCGGATTTAGATGATTATCATTCGGATATAAATAAAATATATTTGAGAGTTAGTCAGATTGATGATGAAGACGTATACGGTATTTATGAAGTTACAAATTTTGCCCCCACATCTGGATATTTAATTATAGGTGTAAGTAGTATTGTTGCTTTTGGTACCCTTGGAAGCGTAGGTACCACCGAATTCCAATTCTGTTTTGAGTTGTCAGGACCTATAGTAACCGGTACGACCAATGACGGTATAATAACATATAATAGTACAGGACCTGTTGCACAAGTTGAATCGGCTGCTAAGATTGTAGACGGATTCTTCCAAGGCTCAGGTATATATTTTGAAAACCCTGGAGCAGGAAATATAGGTAGACCTGGACGAGGCTCAAGGGTTGCGTTTGAGTGGACTACATCGCTTAGTGCAACTGCAGGTGAGATAAGATATTGGGACGGTGATTGGACTGGTATACCAAGAGCAGGTACGGGATATACAGGTTATGATAAATTGATTGGTGTAGTTACTGATGGTGCTGATGAAGAAAGTGTAATACTTGAAGGTCTTGTAAAATTAGAGACAAATCCTTCTGGTACTAATGGTGACATAATATATTTGAGTGATGCAAACGCTGGACAGGCAACATATATTAGACCGTCAGACTCTGGTGATGTGGTAAGGATAATTGGTTATGTCGTAGACGCTACTAACGGTGTGATATACTTTAAACCATCAAACGATTATATAATAATTGCATAAAAATGGCATCAACTTTTAATAGGGCAAAATATGTTAATAACAAAGGGTCATATGAGGTAAGAAATTATTTCGATGACACTTTATATAAAACTGAGTTAAGTAGTACAATACCTAACGACCCTACAATTACACCTGATATTAACGGTGATTATATAGGTGTTTATTATGTAGAAGAGGATAGATTTATTGCGGATGAATGGTATGATATTACAACAGGTTGGATATGGGTTACAGAATTAACTTGGGAATTAAACATGGCTAGAAGTCTATAAAAATGGCAAGTACATCATCATTAGGTCCCTTATCAAATTTTACGGTTCCAGGTAAAACTTCATGGAGCAACCCACAGAGAGTTCATAGAAACTCAACCTTTAGTTCGGCAGCTGTGGCAACAGCGGCTAACAGAGCTACTGTGTGGTACAATTGTTTTGATAGCAATCAGATACCTGCAGGTGCAACAATAGATGGTATTGAATTAGTATCAGAAACTATTAACTCAGGTATTGGTCGAATTGGTACTGCTGGTGCTACAGGACCTACTGAAAGTGCTACAATGTCTATTCGTTTATATAATGGTAGTTCATATTCTTCTTCACTTTATTCTAACACTTTTGTAGGTTCAAATGATTATTATCCATCTTCAGGTGCAGGAACAGGTGTTGTGTTGGTTGGAGGACCAACTAATTTGGTTGGTTTATCATGGGACCCAGCGGACCAAGCTGACTTTGGATTTAGAATTGATGTCGATTCAATAGTTGCAACCCCTGTTGCGGTAGCATTGAGAGGACTTGCTTTAAAGGTATACTATACGGAAGCAGTTAAAATATATTCATTTAATAGTGTTTTGGGTAGTGATATAAAATTTGTAAATAATGTATATTACTGTGATGAAGGTTTGGGTGGTACACCATCAATAATTGATAGTATTGATACAGTAGAGCCTGATTGTCCAGAACCAACACCAACACCGACACCTACACTAACACCTACACTAACACCGACACCTACACCGACACCAACACCTACACAACCATATTTTACACAAGTAAATATTCGGGATTGCGCTAACTCTTTTAATAATGATTCAGTAAGAGCCCTTAATAGTGGCTCAATTAGTGTGGGTAGTACTTGGTATGACGACAGAAATAGAATATGTTGGGAAATAGTCTCATTAGGTGGTAGTGGAACTGTTGAGGTAACATTTACAAGTGACGATTGTGCAGCGTGTTGTACAACAAATCATTTAACATGTTAATAATCCTTATATGATTTTTCTTCAACAAAATTTGAACCATATTCTAAATTAATAAGTTTTTTAATTTTAGACCTTTCATCATTTGTGAAATAAACGGAACGTGCTAACTTAATAAATTCATCGTCAAAAGATTTTGCACGCTCCTTATCACGAATATAATCTTCGATGTCCCATAATTTTTTATTTATTGTAAATAATTTAAGATATAATTCATCTGAAGTTGACATACCTATTTCATGTTCAACAATGTTAAGTAGATAATCAAATTCTTTTTTAATATTAATTAGTTTATCTTCTTCTAATATATTAAGTTTTTTAATTTGTAGAATGGATAACTTATCTACTATTTCACCTGTTGATACTTCTATTTTCATTTTAACCAATGTTCTATTTGTTTATAAACATGGTCTGGTGTTATTGTGTAATGACACTCAAATTGACGAGATGTGTCTTTATGTTCGGGACACCAGTACCAATCCCCGAAGTCAAAATTCTTATTATGTTTTGGGTTATTCCAACAACCATGACAAACACTTTTATTAGTTATCCTAATATAGTCTTCTGTTGATAAATCAAATTCATGCCAATCTTCAGTAAAGTTAGATATCATAACTACAGGTTTACCTAAAGCATGTGCTATAAATGATAGACCTGAAGAAAGTCCTATGAAAAATTCAGAATGATAGATATGAGATATAGTATCCTCTAAAGATAGACCTGTCTTTTTTATACAGGAACCTGGTAAACCATTCCTATGCGGAGGAACACCAAACGATAAGTCTTTTTCTACAACTACAGGTTGAATACCTGACTTCTTTATTTTCTTGAATAGTTCAGTCCAATAAGGGGCAATATTCTGATATTTTTTACCTAATGGGTCATTCCAGTATTTTAATTGAGCAGTTGAATGAACACCAGCGGTTATATATTTTTTATTTATTGGTTTTTCTCCCTTAGGTTTATCAATTTTAGGTCTTATGTACGACCAATTATGAAAACCCATCTGCTCAGCAAAACCTTGCTGTATATTTTTGTTAAAATCATAATCTACTTTTACTTCTTTGTCATAATCATCACCCTCTTGATAATATGTGATATCAGGGTATGATTCTTTAAAAAGACTTTGAAAAAAAGGTTTTATCTTAACAATAACTTTTTCTTCATATAGTTTGATAAATTCGTTTGCGCAGGGCATAAACGCAATAGTATCACCCAATGAGTTTGAGTTTAAATTAAGTAGTATTGTACTCATAATTCTAATTGATTAAATACCTGTTGGGGGGTTATAGACCTCTGACATACGTGTTGTTTACTAGTTCCTTTATATACGGGACACCAATCCCAATCACCTGAGTCGAATACATGTACAGGGTCATTCCAACAACGGATACATATGTCATTATTTATCTTTTTAATATTATTTGTAAACTCATGATTTTCTTCTGAAAAACCATTTATCATATAAGTAAATTTATTTAAAGACCAATTTAACCAAGATAAACCTGAACCCAAACCTATCATAAATTCAGCATGATGTAAATATGTGGCAACTACATCCATAGGTTCTGAGAAAACATTTTTCACTCCTTTTATATGATATGGATTTTTGGTTAAAGTGACAACTTCATATCCTTTTTCTATCAATAATTCTGATAACTTAACCCAGTTATCATAAACCCACTCCTTACAACCTGAGGTTGCTTGAGGACCAAAAACAACATATTTATTCTTTATTGGTCTATCACCGATACTAAAATTAACACCATAATTCCTTTCAATATAATCTAATCCTAATATATCTGTTGCGGTTTGTTGTAAAGGAACTAAGTTTACTTGATTAGGGTACATATCATATTTACCCCATCCACCATTATCATCTCTAAACCAACCAATATTGTAATTTGTGTAACAATCAGTTTTAAAACCTGGTGGTACGAATTGTATGTCCTTATATTCTTCTAAACCCTCAAACCAATCGTTGTGGAATGTACTAAAAACAACATTACAGTTATGTTTTTTCTTAAAATCAACAACATAAGGGGACCAAGCTAACGTATCACCTAAAGATTTAGAATCTAAACCTATTAGTATAGTTTTACCTTGAGGATTAAATTCGTCTACCACCTTACCATTAACTTTAATAATCCAATCAGTGTAATATTTTCTACCACAACTAGTCCACATGTTATTTTTTATATTTGAGGAATGAATTACACTGTTTGTATTACTATCAATAAATTCAACAAAATACTCTTTACGTTCATCACCTTTAATTTCTACTTTAGGACCGTTAACGTAAGACACGATTATTTTATTTATTGATTTTGGTCTACTTAACCACGGTTTTCTATTCATAAAATCATTGACGGCTTCCAAACCTATTTCAGCAACATTTTCCCAACTAAAATAGTCACGAATTTCTTTAGATTCTAAAATAGCACGAGATTTATGAGAGGCATAATTTTCGTATGAATCCCTCATAACTTTACATAAGTCTTCAAAGTCTGGTTCATAATAGTTACCTACATTATCATTAAAATGATTATAAGTACTAGCACTAACAGGTAATTCGTGAGATATTTTAACAGGTAAACCTCTACCTTCGGCAAACTCAAGTTGACCTGAACAATTGGAATATATTGAGGGAGTACCACACGCCATAGCTTCTATTAAAGGTAAATTCCATCCCTCTGACCTTGCGCATGATAAAAATACGTTAGAAGACTTTAATAATTTAACATAATCTTCTCTAGGTGGAAAATGTAAAACTTTTATTCTATCGTCATTAAAATTGTAAAAATCTAAACGTTCTTTTGTTGTATTTAACCCGTCATTAGAAAAGGGGTTATCTATAGATACAATCAAATCCACCTCCTCATTTTTATCAAAAGTTTTTAAAAATGATTCAATAATCTCTTTTGTTGATTTTCTATAATCCCACCTACCCGCTAAGAAAAATTTAAATCTACCGTCACTAGTCATTCTATGATTAACATCTTCAGGGAAGAAAGTATGGACATCGACACCCTCAGGTATAACTTTAATTTTATCTTCAGGGTATCCTTGTTTCACTGTACACTCTTTTTGCCATTTAGAAGGAACCCAAAACTCATCAAAATATTTTAATCTTTCAAAATATTGAGGGGGTTGTAATGTTGATTCCCATACGTTGTAGGCAATACGAGGACCGTCATAATTGTCATAAAATAAATGATGATTTGTTTCACACAAAACAATATCTACATCATGGTCAAATTCTTTTATATCATTTTTATAAATTTTGTGATTTGAACGACCACCTTCCGTGTTCCAAAGGACTTGTTCGTATAGTACTTTAGAATCTATCTCATTAAAATAACTTTCGTTATCGTGAGGTCTACTGTTAAGACCGTCCCATGTTTCACCAACAGTAAAGTTTCTAACTTTGATTTTACATAATTTATGTAAATGTCTAACAAAATCGCGAGTGTGGTTATTATAACCAGTATTACCTATATAAGAACCATGTAAAAATAGATTTAAGTCTTTCATATTAAAATAATATACATAAATTAAATTATTGATTCAAATATAATATGAGATAATAATAATAAAAATATATACTTCAATAAAGTATTAGTGTTATGTCTAATAACTTATGTAAATCTATTTACAATATAAAATAAAATACGACTTTTTTAAAAAAAATAATCATGGCACGTAAAGCACAAACAATTTTTGTACAAATAGCATCTTATAGAGACCCTGAGCTTGAGAATACTATAGAAAGTATGATAAAAAATGCTAAAAGACCTAAAAATCTTAGATTTGGTATTTGTCGGCAGTATCATCCTGAGGATGGGTTTGACACATTAGAAAAATATAGAGAAGACGAAAGATTTAGAATAGTAGATGTACTGTATGAATATAGTCAAGGGGTATGTTGGGCAAGAAATCAAGTACAACAATTATATGAAGATGAAATGTACACGTTACAAATAGATTCTCATATGAGATTTGCGCCTAATTGGGATATTGAAATGATTGATATGATAAAGAATCTACAGGATATTGGGTTCCCTAAACCATTGTTGACAGGATATGTTTCATCTTTTAATCCTGAAAATGACCCTGAAGGTAGAGTAAAAGAACCGTGGAGAATGGTGTTTGATAGATTTATACCTGAGGGTGCGGTATTCTTTTTACCCGAAACAATACCTGGATGGCAAGAATTAGAGACTCCTGTACCTTCTAGATTCTATTCGGCACATTATTGTTTTACATTGGGAGAATTTAGTAATGAAGTTCAACATAACCCTGAGTACTATTTCCATGGTGAAGAAATTTCAATAGCTGCTAGAGCATATACATGGGGTTATGATTTATTTCACCCACATAAAACATTGATATGGCATGAGTACACTAGAAAGGGTAGAACAAAACAATGGGACGACGATAAAACGTGGGGAGATAAAAACTCACATTCACACTTAACAAATAGAAAACTATTCGGTATGGATGGAGAAACTCAAGAAGGTCATGAAGGAAAATATGGATTTGGTAAAATTAGAACATTAAGAGAATATGAAGAATATGCAGGACTTTTATTTTCAAAGAGAGCGGTACAACAAGACCTTTTAGATAAAAAATATCCACCAAGTAAATCAATAGAAGAGTACGGTTCAGTTGAAGAATGGGAAAATAGTTTTGCTAGTATATTTAAACACTGTATTGATATTGATTACAAAAAAGTACAGGAAGACGACTATGATTTTTGGGTAGTCGCGTTTCATAATGAAAATGATGAAACTATATTTAGAAAAGATGCTGACAAAGGAGAAATAAAACGAGTATTAAACGACCCTGATGGATATGGTAAGGTTTGGAGAGATTTTCAAACGACAGAAAAACCTAAATATTGGGTAGTTTGGCCACACTCGGAATCCAAAGGATGGTGTGAGAGATTAGTCGGACATTTAGGATAAAAATAAAAAAATAAATTAAAAATGAGTAATAAAGTAGTTGTATGTCAATTTTATTCTGATAATGTTGAATATGGTAAATTATCAGAAGCAATAAATAGAAAATACTGTGAAGAAAACGGTTATGAATATTTTGTTGAAAAAGATACCAATAAGTTAATTAATTCTTTAGAAGGTAGGTCTTGGACATGGTATAAACCAAAACTTATAACTGAAGTTTTAGAAACATATAGTGATTGTGAATATGTTTTATTTTTAGATATTGATGCGGTTATCACTAACCATAAAAAAAGAATAGAAGATTTTACCGATATTAAGGCAAATATCGTAATGACGGAAGATTATGGTCCGTCTATTGTAAATGCGGGTGTTATATTAGTTAAAAATAATGATTTTGTTAAAGACTTCTTAAAGGATTGGTGGGATATATGTGAAGAATACCCTGAGTATAAAACAGGATTATGGCATGACCAAACATGTTTAAAATTCATGTACAATAGATTAGACAATAAAGAATTATTTAAGATAATTAAACCACACGATTTAAATTCAAGAACATTTAATTTAAAATCATTTATATTTCATGCATTTTCATACGGACATGTACCATTAAGAACTATAGACCAAGTACATAATTATATTTTTAACGGAGGTATAATAGAAGGAGGACCAACACTATCAGATATTTCAAAGAAATACCCAACAGATAAAGATTTTGAACATAATTACTATAATCTTGTTTATGAAAAACATTTTAACCCATTAAAAGATAGTGCCAAAAAAATATGTGAAATAGGTATTGGGGGATTTAGTAAAGAACTTGGATGGGAACCAGGAAACTCTTTAAAGGTTTGGAGAGATTATTTTAAGAATGCAGAAATTTTAGGACTTGATATAGTTGAACATGATTTAACAGATAATGAGAGAATCACATTAGACTATATCGACCAATCAAATTTAGAAATGGTAAAAGAGTATTCCTCTAAGATTAACGAATATGACATAATTTTAGATGATGGGTCACATAATGTATATGACCAAACAATTACATTAGCTTATTTTTTAAAGTCTTTAAAAAGTGGTGGCATATACGTCTTGGAAGACTTACATAGTAGTATTGAAGTTAATGACCCATATAAAACTAAAATATGGGGATGGGGTGAACCTGGTTTTATAACTCCTTTAGAAATGCTTAAACATTTTAATGAAACAGGTGAAATAATAAATGATTATTTAACTGAAGATGAAATGAACTACCTAAAAGATGTTATAAAAAGTGTTGAAATCTTTGAACTAAAACCGACTAGTATTACATCTGTTATATATAAGAAGTAATTCAATGCCGTTATATCAAAAAAAAGATAAATACGGTAATGAAAAAAACATATTCTTTTTTCACGTACCAAAAAATGGGGGAGGTAGTATAAAGTCATTTTTTCATCTTAATAATTTTGATAAGGGAGCGGGCCCTGATTATGACCACGCAGTACCCAACGGTGACATTTTAAAACCATATTTAAATAAACGTAACACTGACTTCCATTTCAAATTTATGATTTTTAGAAATCCCATAGATAGGATATTAAGTGAATTTAAATGGTTGGGTAACGGGATAAAAAATAGAAATGAAAACGGTTTTCCAAAATTTGTTAAAGACGTTATTGAAAAAGTTAAAGTTGATAGAAGTATCGGTAATAATCATATAAGACCACAGACCGATTATTTTTTTGAAGGTACAAATATTTATCTATTTGGAGAGTTCGAAAAAATCATATCTGATTTAAACGACATTGTAGAAATCGAAAACAAAAATTTTCCACATATAAATAAAGGTATTAATATAGATGAATTTACTATAGATGATGACACACTAAGTTTAATTAAGGACTATTACAGTAAAGATTTTGAGTTCTATAAAAAGATATCTGAAAGTAAAAAAATAAAATTAAGTAAAAAAGATATAAATGTATTTAGAGGTACCATATAAAATCCAATATGACACAAAAAAATATGATTTTAAGTCTATCATTAAAAAAATTATGAGTGATGACAGTAATGATATAGATTTATATGATTTACATAAAATAAAAGATTATGATGTCTTAAAAAGAGAAGAGGACCAGTCTACTATATGGCATAAAAAATACTATGATAATTTTTTTAATGAGATAGAACCATTATATAAAGAACTTATAAACGAAATAAAAGAAATGTTTGGGTATGACGAGATTATATACCAAAAAATTCCAACATTTAGAGTTCATTTAGGGAATGGTAATCTTGCTGTTGGTGAATGGCACAAAGATAAAACATATAATCATGGCACTACTGAAGTAAATTTTTGGTTACCATTTACAGATACTAATGAAGAAAATAGTGTTTGGATGGAGTCTAAAGAAGATAAAGGGGATTACAAACCGTACACAGTTAATTATGGAGAAATACTAGTATTTAACGGTGCTAACTTAACACATGGAAATAAAGAGAATAAATCAGATAAGACTAGAGTGTCTATAGACTTTAGATTAGTATCTGTAGATAAATTTAAACCAAATCAAGAAGGTTCTATCAATATGAACGTAAAATTTGATTTAGGTGGTTATTTTAATAAATTATAAAAAATGATTGCAGTCGTACAATATTGTTGGGCAATAAATGATTGGGAAGAAAGACTAACCAAACAATTAGCAAGAGTTAAAAGTTCAGGTCTTTACGATAAAGCGGATGAACTACACTTATTCATAACCGATAGTGATATGGTTAATGAAGAAAAAGTTAAATTGATACACGAAAAATATCCTAAATACCAATTAGACTACAGTCATAGAAATTGGGGTGAAGGTGTACAAGCATTACAAAAAGTATGGGATTTGGGTCAAGAACACGAAGACGGAAAAATACTATATTTCCACACTAAAGGTGTTTTTAATAAATACAGAAATTTTCACACCAAAGAGATTAGTAACTTCAAAGTTGAATGTGTCGAAACATGGATTGAATTATTAGAGTATTTTGTCATTGATAATTGGGATAAATGTGTGGAAAAACTTGATGAATATGATACTACTGGAGTTACCAACATAGGACAATGGTGGTGGGGTAATTTTTGGTGGGCACACTCAAGACACCTAAAACAACTACATAGATTCAAAGATTACTATGGGGGTTCTAGATGGATGGCAGAAGGATGGCTTCATCAAGCACACCCGAATAAAGATGAAATAAAATTTTATGAGTTTTATAGATATTATTTTGATAATCAAGCGTCTCAAATACCTAGATATTTTTATGAATTTGATGGTCCCGATAATATTGAAATGTATGTCGAAAAGGCTCAATACGGATTCTTTGCTCAACAAAGAGATGAAGGACAAGGTTTAGTTTATGATAAAGATATTTTGATAGATGTAACTGATTTCGTAAAAAATATTATAGAAAACAATAATAATAAATTTATAGGTTTTGAGTTTGGTGATGAAATATTAGGGTTTAATCATGAAATTGGTAGTAATAGAGAAATAATAAGAAATGAACTAAAAAATATAAGGATATGGTTTAAAACTAATATAGACCCAGAAAATACTTATTTCGTTTCTTCTATTAGTAATTCCAGTATGATTTTAAAACATTAAATGAAAACATTAATAGTAGTTAATAGTTCTAAAACTCATGTTCATCATGATGCGGTTATAATCGATAGAGTAGATTTAACAAGACGTTCTGAAATGATAAATACATGGGTTCAGGATGCGTTATATAATGATATAGATGTGTTATTTCTTGTTGGAGATAATGAGCAAGTCGAATACGACCCAAATAGTTTAACTTTAAAACTTAATGTTAATGATTCTTACGAACACACTTCACACAAATCAAATTTATTTAAAAAAATTCAAGAAGGTTTTAGGTGGGTATTAGATAATAAAGAATTTGATGTTGTTTATTTATGTGATGATGATGTCTACGTAAACTTAGAAGAATTCAAAAAAATAAAAATTGAACATGATTTCACATCTAATCATTTTTTAGGTGGTAGCGGGTTTTTCATGTCTAAAAAGTCAATGGAAAAAATAATAGAAGTGAAGGACTATACTCATTCTAATGCAGATACTTTAATATTTAAAACACTTACAGAATCACAAGATTTAACCAAGAATTGTTCATTTAATCTTAGTACACCTTTTTATTTACCTGCTGAATTATACACCACAATACATTATTGTAGTGGTAGAAGGGCGTATACAATACACAATACACTTAGAACTTTAAAAGAAAGTGGAAAAACCTACAGAAAAATATTATTAGGTTATGGTCAAAACATAGGAAATACTAATAATGATGTGATAACATATGAAAGTTCTATAGGTAGAAAAACAAAGAGATGGTACGATTATGATAGAGACCCAAACGGATGGGAATACCACGGAGGTTATTCTAGGTCTAATGTAAGATTTGATATACTAAAAAAATTTTGGCCATATAAGGATGGTGCTAGTAAATATTTTGTCATTGATTACAATGAGGTCCTAAAAGATTATAAAGATGAAAAAATATTTTACGATAATTTAGAAATGTTAGTTAAATATTGTCAAAAGTCTTGTATTACAGATGATAGTGTATTTTTAATTTCACAAGAAAAAAAAGAAATAAAAGGTTGGGAAGTTGATGAAAAATTAAATTCTTTATTAGGTTTAACTTTCGAAAATTTAAAATATTCTTATGTTTATAAAAAATTAAAATATGAGTAATATAACAATAGTTACTGGACTTTGGGATTTAAAAAGAGGTGATATTGAAGGTTGGGGAAAAAGAAACTTTCAACAATATAAATATAGATTTTTTGAAATGTTGGTGACTGATATACCTATGTGTATTTTTATCCCATCTTCATTAGTTGATGAGGTTGAAAATATTAGAGGGGATAAACCCACTAAAATTTTTATAAAAGAAAATGAAGATTTTGAAACTTGGAATCCATTTTTTGAACAAATAGACAAGATAAGAACTGATGAAGAGTGGGTAAATTATGCTGGATGGTTAAATGGTTCACCACAAGCTCAGTTGAAACATTACAACGCAATGATGTTTACAAAAATGTTTATGGTTAATGATAGTGCAATTGTAAACCCATTTGATACTGATTACTTTTTTTGGATAGATGGTGGACTAACAAGTACTGTTAATAAGGGTTATTTTTCACATGATAAGGTTTTAGATAACCTTGAAAACTATATTTTATCTATTGAAGATAAATTTGTACATATAACTTATCCATACGAAGGAAGTGAGGAAATACATGGATTTAGGAGAGACAAAATGGCTGAATATTGTGGAGTTGATTTTGTCAACTATGTTGCAAGAGGTGGATTTTTTGGCGGACATAAAGACAAGGTAAGTCAAATAAATGGTCTGTATTATAATGTTATGGAAACTTCATTAAATGAAGGATTAATGGGTGCTGACGAATGTCTATTTACAATACTTTGTCATAGATACCCCAATCTAATACACCGATTTGAAATTGAAGGTAATGGATTGGTGTGGCCATTTTTTGAGGAATTAAAGGAATATAAAGATAAAAAGATAATAGAGGATAAAAAAATATTAAACACAAATAACAGTGCGTTATATGTTTTAACTTTTAATAGTCCAAAACAATTAGATACTCTGATACAATCTTTTTATCAATATGACCCTAATTTTATAGAAAAACCAAAAAAATTCTTAATAAATAATTCTACAGATGAAAGCACTGATGAAGAATATGATGAATTGTGTGAAGAGTACAATTTCACACAAATAAGGTTTAGAGAAAATATCGGTATATGTGGTGGAAGACAGTATATTGCTGAACACTCAGAAGAAAATGGTTTTGATTTTTATATGTTTTTCGAGGATGACATGTTTTTCTATAACGGAAAAGAAAGTACATGTAAAAACGGTTTTAACCGATATGTGGAAAACTTATACGACAACGTTATTGAAATAACTAAAAAAGAAAAATTTGATTTTTTAAAATTTTCATTTACTGAATTTTACGGGGATAATGGAACTCAGTGGTCATGGTATAACGTACCACAAAATGTTAGGGAAAATCTTTTTCCTAAAAAAACTAAACTTCCTATAAAAGGAACTGACCCTGACGCCCCTAGAACTGAATTCAAAAATATAAAGGTTCATAATCGTGTACCTTATATTGATGGGGAAATATACTACTCAAATTGGCCACAAGTAGTTACAAAATATGGTAATAGAAAAATGTTTTTAACTGAGAAATGGGCAAGACCATTTGAACAAACATGGATGTCCTATTGTTTTCAAGAAACAAGAAAAGGTAATATTAGGGGTGGTTTGTTATTGGCGTCACCGACAGAACACGATAGATTTGAGCATTATGATGGTAAATTAAGAAAAGAGTCTTAATTTTCTATATAAAATTAAGAAACTGATTATTTATATAGAAAGAAAAAAATAAATGGCTACGTTTCAGAATTGGATTGCGCAACCCTGTGCTGGAGGAGCTCAGATAGTTGTAAGAATAGATGTTGACCTATACGGTACACCTACCGCAAATACTACTGCTTTTCAACACAACTCACTCCAAGGATGTTACGTATTTGTTTCTGGTACTATTAACCCATATGTTTATACTGTAACTCAGGTATACAATAATTGTAGTACTTGTGAGGCAACACCCACACCTACAGTAACCAGTACACAAACACCAACACCCACAACAATAACTTATAGTAATTACCAATTATCTTTATCAGGTTGTTGTGACGGTGCTATAATAAGTAATATACATTTAAATGTATCTGATAGTACTACTACACCGTCAGCAGGTGCGGTTGCATACTATAATTCACAGTGTTATTATATAACAAGTTCAAAAACAGGAACCGCAACACCTGTTGGGCAAGTTGATGAAGTTTTCACAACTTGTACTTCTTGTCAATCGTCATATCCATGCAACACACCGACACCAACTCCTACACCAACATTAACACCAACATTAACACCAACACCAACATCAAGTACATATACAAGATATGATATAAATTTAAGTGGATGTTGTGACGAACAAGTAATTACAGGTTTAGTTTTTGACGTAAACGACGCTACGTTAACACCCACTATTGGTACATCTATTTTTTATAATGGTAAGTGTTACGAAGTAACATTCTCAAAAGATGGTGCAACAGGTACAGTAGACGCAACTATTGACACAGTATATAGTAATTGTCCTGCTTGTCAGGTGGTACATCCATGCCCGACACCTACACCTACACCAACAAACACATCAACTCCAACTTTAACAAATACACCTACATTAACATTTACTAATACTCCTACAGACACTGCAAGAGCAACCAACACTGCAACTCCTACACCTACATTAACACCTACATTAACAAGTACTAACACACCAACATTAACATCAACACCAACTGCAACTATTAATTACACTAAATATATTTTTAGACCATGTTGTGGAGGTTCAAACTCAGTTTTTAGAATAAATAGTAATATTAGTGTAGGTTCAGAAACATCCGTTTATTATGCACCTACTGATGAATGTTTTGAATACGTATCAACATATTCAGGACCTGTATCGGGTAGTTTAGTTCAAGACTCAGATGTTTATTCAGACTGTAAGACATGTCAAGACACTAATTTAGTACCGTACTGCACACCAACTCCGACACCAACACCCACTCAAACAGTAACTTCAACAAATACACCAACACTTACATTTACTAATACTCCTACAGACACTGCAAGAGCAACCAACACTGCGACTCCTACACCAACAAATACACCGACGTTAACGTCAACACCAACACTTACATTTACTAATACTCCGACAAATACTGCAAGAGCAACCAACACCGCAACTCCTACACCTACATTAACACCAACATTAACACCAACACAAACTAGTACACAAACACCAACACTTACATTTACTAATACTCCTACAGACACCGCAAGAGCAACCAACACTGCAACTCCTACACCTACATTAACACCAACATTAACACCAACACAAACTAGTACCTCTACACCTACATTAACCCAAACAGTTACATCAACACCATCACCAACATTAACATTAACACCAACACAAACTAGTACACAAAC
>Ga0129345_1000409_pt1 | contig 15451 bp, 12 predicted proteins | sample CPBDNA_FD_94425 | JGI IMG/M metagenome (GOLD analysis project Ga0129345, IMG submission 94425) | Freshwater to marine salinity gradient microbial communities from Chesapeake Bay, USA - CPBay_Sum_20_0.8_DNA | ecosystem: Environmental > Aquatic > Marine > Coastal | place: USA: Chesapeake Bay...
ACTTACAAGCATTGTAAATAATTCATCTGTTTTAGCCGCGACATCAAGTGGTTCAGCTTTAGTTAATTATTTAGATTTGTTAGATGTTACTATCAGTCAATACGTTGCTCCGGCGCGCACTGAGTACTCACAACTTGATACTAAATTAGCAGTACGAACTTCAGAAGAAAGCGGTAATTACACCGTCAATCCTTTTAAGGTTTCTGTTAGAGAACACTTAAACGATGCTGCTGGAAATGGTGGAAGATTTTTATCTGCTGATGGAGGAGACGAATCAAAATACATTACAACAATTGAACCTTCAGTTGCGTATGTTCAGGGGTATCGTTTACCTCTTGAAGAAACGCTTGAACTTCCTGTTGATAAAGCTCGTACACAATTATCTGCAGCAGAAGTTTCATTTGGTGCAGCAAAGATTGGTAACTATATTGAAGGTCGTATTGTTGAAGTTCCAAAATTTACAAATCCTAGTGAAACATACACTTTCAATGGAACCGGTTCTGTAACTTGTAAAATTCGTTCAATCGAAAAGAAAAGTGGATTAGGAACTAATACTATTTTTAAAGTTTATATTTATGATTTAAGTGCGGATATTCCAAGGGATGCAACAACTTTAAGTGGAAATAACGCAGAAGGTGTTTCTGGTTTTGTACTTACATTAACAGGTACGACTACATTTGAACCAACGCCTATTTTTGAAACAGCAAATAATAAAAATTTTATTACACTTCCATACAATACTATTTCAGCAATTGAAAAAGGAGGAAGTAGTCCTAACTTTGAATCAGAAGTAACTATTCGTGGTACTAAAACAGGAATTAGTGCGGGTGCTTCTTCTCTTACTCTTACAGTTAGCGATTTAACAGGAAAAAGTGCAGGAAGATTTTATAATGATTCTCCTAGTGCTTATATTGTAATTGATCAAAGTAATGGAAATGTTATTGATGTTACTGGCGTTACTTTACAAGGAACAAACAATAATGAAGTTCAATTAAGCGGTTCATTTAGTTCGGCTACAGTTACTGTAGTGGCATCGGCTAAAATCGCAATAGGAACAAATGGTTTAACATCTAAAACAAAAACAGAAACTACTATTTCTGCAGAAGTTGTTACGGCCGGCGCAGTTGCTACAAATGATATTCTTGATTTAGATCAAAGGGATATTATTTCGATCACATCTGTAACTGATGGTTCCAATGCTCCAATTCAATCAAGTGATTATGAACTCTTTGATAATGGACAACGCGATGGACAATATAAAGTTGGTAGAATTAAATATACTGGTTCAGGTGTAACGGGCTTAAAGGTTACATATAAGTATTTTGATCATGGTGCTGGAGACTTTTTTGATGTAAGTTCATACGACACATACCCATATAAAGACATTCCTCAATATAAAGGAATATACCTTTCTGATGTATTAGACTTTAGACCAAAAGATGATGCTACTTCTTCATTTACACTTGATCCAAATGGACCGACTAAAGTTACACTCAACTATTATCTTTCAAGAATAGATAAAGTCGTGGTAAACACCGTAAATAATTATAGTGTAGTTAAAGGAGAACCTGCTAATCGGCCGGATGCTCCTGTGATTCCAAGCGATTCAATGGCTCTTTACGATATTTATGTGCCAGCGTTTACACGAACAGTAAAGGACATTCAATTGCGTTACATCGATAATCGTAGATACACGATGCGTGATATTGGTCGACTTGAAAAGCGAATTGAAAATCTTGAATACTATACATCATTATCATTACTTGAACGAGAAGCAAATGGTAAACAAATTCTTGATGCCGATGGAGATCGATTTAAGAATGGTATTCTTGTCGATAGCTTTCAAACTCAAGGAGTTGCAGATGTTTTAGATCCAAAATTAAAAGTTGCATTTAATACACAGAAAGGTATATTAAGACCACAGTACACTATTAATAATAAGAGATTGCGTTTTGCTGGTTATGATGGAACTGATAATGAGATTACACGTGGAGACGGCGGAGCGCCGCAGCGCGGAGGAGGTACACTACTTACATTACCATTTACGGATACTCCTTTAATTACACAGGATACTGCTAGTATTGATATTAGTGTAAATCCATACGACCTTGCAACTTGGAATGGTACAATTGAATTATCACCAGCCAGTGATGAATGGATCGAAGTAAATCGTCGACCAGATGTTGTGATGAATATCAATGGTGGACTTGATGCTCTTGCAAATACACTCAATGAAAGTGATGCTCTTGTAACATTCGATGAAGCTTGGTCAACTCACAGTGTTGGTAAAACACTTAGTAGCTCTTCTAAGGTGTTATTTGGAATAGGCAATAGCGCTGAAAAACGAGAGGCGGGTTTTGCGAGTTATCTACCAGTTCGTGAAGTCACCAAGACATTTGAAACTACGGAAATCCGCGAAGGAATTAAGCAAGAAGCCATTGTAAATACTGTTCAACAAAATATTGGTGATAGAGTAGTTGATATAAACTTTATACCGTTTATTCGTTCACGCCGAGTATACTTTAAAGCGCAATTGCTTAAACCAAATACTCGTGTGTATGCTTTCTTTGATGGAATTGATGTAAGTGATTTTTGTACTAAAACACCGTTTGTAAAACATAACGATAATACCACAGTCGATACATCTACCTTTGACTTAGAAGCTTCTGCGATATTTGCGGCTTTGGGTGCCAGAAATGAATTGGTAACAGATACGAATGGAGATCTTGAAGGATTCTTTGTTATTCCTAATAATCAAACGTATAAATTTAGAACAGGAACACGGAAGTTTAAGCTTACTGATTCAAGTACAAATGATTTAGCAAATACAACTACTTCAGCCGAAACAACGTACGCGGCAAGTGGTTTACTTCAAAATAAAGAAGCACAGATTATTTCAACTCAGCAAATTCAGTTACAAACAACTGATGAACGAGTGCAACAATTTCGTCAAGGCGTAACAACTCAAACTAAAACAGAGTACTACGATCCTCTTGCACAATCGTTTATTATTGGTAATATACCTACTGGCACATTTGCAACTAAGATTGATTTATACTTCAAAGAAAAATCTAATAATGTTCCATTAAGTATACATTTAGTTACAGTTGAAAATGGTATACCTACACAAAAAATGGTACCATTTTCTAAAGTTGTTAAAAAGGCAAGTGACGCGTTAGTGTATGAATCAACGGGGACCTCAACACCAGCTTCTTCTGGAAATGATGTTGCAACATCGGGTGTAGCAATATCAGATAAAGCAAGATTAGCAACCAGATTTACATTCGAATCTCCAGTTTATCTTTCACCTGGTATTGAATATGCAATCGTTGTAATGTCTAATTCGCCTGATTATCGTTTATGGATGTCAGAAGTTGGTGGAGATGATGTTACTACCGGCACAAGAATTTCAAAGAATACATACGCAGGGGTTTCCTTTAAATCACAAAACGCTTCAACGTGGACACCTGATCAAAACAAAGACTTTAAGATGACGATTTATCGTGCTCAATTTAGTGGATTGAGTGGCACAACATATCGTTTAGATCCATTGTTTGGTACCAGTGAAACCGATTCGTTCGATTTCTCTACTTTACGTTTATTAAGCGAAGAATTAAATTTTGCTCAAACGACTCTTACACATACATTAAGAATTGGATCAGAAGACATACTCTTAAATAGCGGTGAAGACAAATATTTTGAAGAAGTAAAAAGTATTACTGCTGCTGATACAGATGGTAATATCACATCTGGAGAAGGTGCATTAAATATTGAGTTTACAAGCTCAAGTGATTTTCTAAGCCCAGTAGTTGACTTAGATCGACTTTCCTTATTGGCTATTCAAAATACTATTGGGCCAAAGCAAGCTGATCCTAATGATAGTCCTCCTCGAGCAGATGCTGTAATTAATACAAGTGGGATAGATACTGAACTCGCAGCTACTCATGGTGATGCAACTGCACGTTACATTACACGTGAAGTTGAATTGAATAATGCTGCAGACCAATTAAATATATTCTTACTTGCAAATAAACCTACAAGCGATTCTGAAATTCGTGTTTATGTTCGAGTTAAATCAACTGATGAAAGAATTCGTGATGTAGTATTTACAAAGCTTGAACCTGAGTTACCACTTACAATCAATTCTGGTGAAGTGTTTGATGAAGCTGAATACATATTTGAAAACACAAAACCTTTCACATCTTTCCAAGTGAAGATAGTATTCACATCAGAAGATCCTGCATTTGCACCAAGAATTAAAGATCTAAGAGCAATTGCAACAATTTAAAATGAAAAATCCTTTAGTAAAAGATAATCATAAATTAGAGAGAGATTTAAAAACAAAAGCAATACTTTCAAATGATACAGCCGGTTATCGTGCAGCATTAGCAAAAAGAAAATTAAGAAAAGATAAAGAAAAAGAATTTAACGATTTAAAAAATAGAGTTGATAATCTTACAAGTCTTGTCGAAAAGCTTGTTGAAAAATTAGATAAATAGAACTATGGCAGTATATTATATAAATGGAACAAGCAACTCGGGTGCTACTTTTGGACAAAGTGGATATTTCTATCCTTTGTATTTAACAGCAGCAGAAGCAAACTCAGCTTCTGAAAATATTTCAGGTACTTCTCATCCACACACGTTTGAAGAAGCTCCGAATATTACTTTCTATATGCCGACTACAGGTGCGGTGGAAGAAGCAGCGGTCCCGCCAACTGGATCTTATAGCAGTGAACTTTATATTTCATACACAAGTCCTATCGCTGAAATTGACGTAGAAGAAATTGGAACAGGTGTTCTTGCGAGTGATACATTTAATTCTTGGAGAAAGAAAACAAACGATGTTGCAAGAGAAACAATTGCAAACAAAGCATTGATTGGTTCGGTTGATACTCGTCTCACTCGTTTATTGAGTGTAACTGGCGGTGAAAATAATATTATGACTCTTTCATCGAGTGATAATATTACGGGAGAAAAAGAGTTTGAAGGTCTTGTAAAATTCACTGCTGCTGACGATTTAGCAAACGCTGTTCAAGTTGGTGCAAATGGTAAGTTGTATGTAACTAATAGTAAATTCTTTTTTGATAAAGATGTAGACTTATATGAAGCTGGTGCTGAACTTAAAGCAAGTAATTTAGATCTTCCAACTGGTAAAACAAAATATGCAGGTGTTCAATATACTTGGCCAAGTCAAGCTCCAATACCTGGACAAATTTTAAAATCAGCTCCAGGGAATACTCTTACATGGGCAACTGAAGCCGCGTCTGAAGCGACAGTTGAAGCTTTCTTAATCGAAGATCCAAATCCTATTGGTTCAGTTCTTCAATGGACAACAGAAACGCCTCCTTCAAAATGGTTAATCTGTGATGGAAGCGCTGTTCCTCGCGAAACAACCGTCGACGATCAGGGAAATATAATAAAAGGATATCCTGAGTTGTTTGCGGAGATTGGAGATTACTATGGTGCAGGTGATGGTACAACTACGTTCAATCTTCCTGATTTAAGAGGTCGAGTTCCAGTTGGTAAAGGAACTAATACTGATGTGAGGAATTTATCTGCGCAGTTTAATGTATTGGGTTCAAGCGAGTACCGTGCAAATGGTCAAACATTTCATGGTGAATATCAACACACGTTGACTGATGGAGAATCTCCTTCACACCAACACTTTATAGCTACTGGTGGTTCTACTAATACAGGAGAACTTTCGGCTACTAATACACTTGAGCATTATTATAATTATCAAGAATTAGGCTCTATACAGCCTGGCAATCCTAATTTTGAATATGCATTACATGGAGCAACTGACGATCCTAATTTAGGTTTAAGTAGTTCCTTTGGTGGTGATGAATCTCATAATATCGTTCAGCCATTCATTGTTTTAAATTATATCATTAAAGCTGAAGGATCGACTATTGTACAACAAAACGTTACTCCTTCGAATGGTATATTAATTAACGGTGCAGCTGCTCAAGCAAATCTTTTAGGATCTGGCTCAGTCAATACTATTGAATTGAATGTTGATTCAGAAGACTTTGAGTTTGATAGCGAAACCCTTGCACTTAAACTAGTTGATACGAATTATAGGCCAGGTGAAGTTATTGAAACGTTTGGTAATGTCTGTGGTCTTATACCTGCACGACAAGTAACCACTTTATCCGGAACTTATAGTATGCCAACTTTAGGTAATTCTGCAGGAAATATCAGTGAAAGAGTGCCCACAAATAATGGAGAGATATTTGGTGCTCTTCCTTATACAAGAGTAGAAGGTGTAAGATATATTACATATGAATTTGTTTATACCGCTAGCGCGCTCGATGGCCATCATATTTGGAGTCATACGCCTTCGATTGATACTCGCGATGAATCAGATTTTTATAATGAAAACACAGACTTACCTGCTACGAATGTGTCTGGATTTATTACACTCGATAACGAGCAACAAAATCTTAGTATGAATAGTTCGACTAATACTCAATCGTATATTCATAAATACACGATTGAGTGTGTTGATAACTCAAATGATCAAGATACATCAGCAGGTAAAATATATTGGCCGGTAGGAACAACTTATCAATTAGGGACTCGCTTTCGAAACGAGGATAATACAGATAACGAAGTAGCGCTGTTTGGAAATTTTTATAATCGAGATGCTGGAAATGCTAGTCGTTTTAATCCTCCTAATCTTTATATCACAGCGACTGCGGGATAATGAATAAATAGAATTATGGCGATACAAGAATCAGATTACATGGACTTTGGAAACGGGATTATCGGTGACGATACTTTCGATGTTTGGCGTAAAAAGACTAATAGTATTAAGGTAGAACTTGATTCCGTCAATGCAACACTGACTTCTAAGATTAACACTGATATTGCAAACCTATCAACGGTTTATATTCCACAAGCTGGTTCAGCAACATCTGTTTCAACTGCATTACAATTTACTTCACCAACAACCTTTGCCTCAAATGTTCTAATTGGAGATTCTACCTTAAGTAGTTTAGGAAATAAATTAAATATCGATAAAGAAGTTGACTCATCCGTTCAGCTAACATCAGCAAAGGTACGAGCTAAAACAAATTTAATTCTTGGTGATAAAACATATAACGTACCTTCGAGTCCTGCTATTAATAATGCTGTTCTTGTAGCACAAACGAATGGTACACTTTCTTGGCAAAACGTAGCAAGTATTTTTGAATTATCAGGTGGACTTAATCAAACAACCACAGTGTTTGAAGAAGTTATGCCAGTTGGTAGTGTTATTCCACTTGCGGCCAATCCTAATGATCCTAACTATTTGTTATGTGAAGGTGGATATGTGAGTAAGTCTACTTATCCTGATCTGTACAATGTTTTAAAAAATGGCACCGATACTTGTATATACGGTGAAAACCCTCAAAACACAAATGAATTTAGACTTCCTGATTATAGCGGAAGAGTCGTTGTTGGTACAGGAGGAACGGGTGTTACTTTCCCAACAACGTTTGGCGTAACTGGAGGCACCGATACTCGTTCTACATCAGGTCATACTCTGACTATAGACCAAATTCCTGCTCACCGTCACTGGTCACCGTGGGTATCTGATGATGCTCTTTTAACCGCCGCTCAAAAAACTGATTATAAAAATAGTCCTCTTTTTGGTGCTGATGCGAGTGATGTAACCTTAACTGATAGAATTCATTTTGATACAGGAAATATTGATGCCACAACAACTAATAATGATTATTACGCGTTTACCACATATGCTGGTGGAGCCTCAGGCGATGCATCTTTAACCGGTTTAACTGATGTTAATAATGTTCAATATACGGGTGGTGCAACTACATCACACTCTCATAACATCACTGCTGCAAATCGTGTTCAGCCTTATATTACGGTTAAGTGGTATATTAAAGCAAAGAAGAATACAAAAATAGATTTTAAAATTGATATCGCAAACAGCGGTCTTAAATCAACTACATTTGGAGGAGAGCCTCAAACTCTTATTTCTCCTGTTAACGAAACAATTCAGTTAGACATAGATCCCGATAATACGAGTATTGCATTAGACAATAACTATAAAGTTTCTATTAAAAGTTCGCCAACAATTCAAGGGCCTATCACAGTTGTGAGTGGTGAACCCACACAATCAAATCATCTAACTACTAAGAATTATGTAGATACATCGGTTAGCAATGTTCTATTCACTGAAAGTTTTGAAAGCGAAGAAATTGATGTTCCTGCCGCGAATGACGCGTCCGTAATAGTTAATCATTCGTTATCTTCTATACCTAAAATCGTTCAAGCAGTATATAGATGCAAAACAGATGATAATGGGTGGTCTGTTGGTGATGAAATCATTGTAACAAGCGATTCAGACACGGGCTCAATGTATTCTACTCTTGTCGTTAATAGCACTCAAATAAAATATAGATCCACTTATGACCGACCCATATATGCACCAGGCTCAGGAACTAATGTGGGGTTTAGGGCATCAAGTCCAAACTGGAAATTGGTTTTCAAAGCATACGCATAGGATAAATAGTTTTTATGGCAACTCAAATACAATTAACAAGAAGTGGAACTCCAGGTGCTCAACCAATAGCGACCGAAATGGAGCTAGGCGAATTGGCGTTGAATTACGCTGATGGTAAACTTTATTTTAAGAACGATTCAAATAATATCGAGCAGCTTAACTCCACGTATAATAATAGTGGACAAAAAATCTTTGTTAATGAAGCTGATAATCATATCGGTTTAAATACTATATCTCCAGAATTTTTACTTGATTTAGGTGGTAGTTCTGCTAATACTGATAATACACTCCGTTTAAATCAAAACGACGACGGTACCGCAATTCGAATTGGTGGATCGGCCGGTGGTGATATTACACTTTTAAGAGTAGATAATGCAGATGGCGAAACAACAGATGACGTTGCAGGCCTATCCTTTCCAACTACTGCAGAAGGATTTAGAATTAAATATCTTGGATCTAATAATCATGAGCTTGGAATTTTTGCAGATAATAGTGGTGCTGAAGTTCAGGCTTTAACAGTTCTTCAAGATGGTAACATTGGTATTGGTGAAACAACTCCTGCTGAAATATTACATATCGGTGGAACCGCGCGAACAAATCAATTATTAATTGGTGATGAATGGGATACAGGTACTCCTAATGGAGGACAACGTCTTTATATTAAACGATTGCAGGCTCATTCATTGTACGATCCATTTGGTAGTGGATCTGATGTTGATGGAAATGATAACTATATTTTAAACAAAAGTAGATTTCCTCTTATTATTTCTGTCAATGATGATGAAACAGATGGTCCTAATTCTCACGGAATAGTTTTATATAACGCGAATGGTGGCCAAGGAACATTTTCTCCAAGTATTTTATTTGCTTCGCGCGAAAGTGATGGAGATGATCACCGTTCGGCGGCCGCGGGCATATATTCCAGAAGTCCTCTTGGTGCTGGAGGTGCAAGTGGTGAAAGCACTTATAATGATGGCGAATTAATTTTTGCAACATCGGGAACACTTAATGGATCTACTGATAATAGCCAAGGTCTTTCACAGCGCATGGTGATTGATCGTGCTGGTAAAGTTGGTATTAATACTACAACACCTACTGAAGTTTTAGATGTAAATGGTAATACTGCTGTAACTGGAACAATCGCATCAACTGGAAATATTTCTTCTGGTGGAGATATAAGTGCAACTGACATCACAGCATCTGGCGATATTACAGCAACTGGCAATGTTACAGCTGCAGATCCTACGGAAGATACACATTTAACCACTAAGAGTTATGTAGATTCACATCCATTAACTGAAGCACCAGGTCAAGTAATTGAAATGTTAAGTAGTTTTTGTAATGGATCTACATTAACTGGTCGACCAAAATCTGATGGTAGTTCAAGAACATTTACTTGGCCTAATGTAACAGCGGGAGAGAACATGACTACTACTTATAAAGTTTATGGTTCAGAAATATCTTATCAACCTCCTGCTAATTGGAATACAATAGTATTTAAATATAATTGTACTACATCTGACCAATCTTCCCACGCGCTTTTTCACGTAAAAGCTTACATTGAAACTGGAACTGGTACAAATCAATTTACTGAAGTTACTGGTTTTAGAAGTACTGGAGGTTATAAAGATAATAGCGGAAGAAATACATTTCAGTTTAACATACAAAATAATGCAACGGCTTTAGCCAATGGACAACTATTAGCATCTGATTGGACAGGTGAAAGAAAACTTAAACTTATGTTTAGAACTTATAGTGGTGGTAACCTAACTGCTATTCATTTGACGGATCATTGGGACGGCGGGGGAACTAATGAGTTTTCACAACCATTATTGGAAGTAGTAGCAATAGCGTAATATTATGCCAAGTATATCAGTCACAAATCCAGAATTAATTGTAAGTATGAACTTAGGAGATGCGTCTCCTAAATTGGGTGGTACTGTTAATTTAAAGAACTTTAGAGTTATTAGAACTTTTTACGCCGATCTACAAGATTTAATTGGGTTCCAAAGCTACGATCATATTACGTCATTTACAACTGTACATTTACAAAAAAATAAGCTAACTGGAAATGTTCCTGATCTTAGTGCAAGTGCAAGTTGCGCGATTGCTCTTTTCAACGAAAATAATTTAGATGGAAATTTGCCTACAACTCTTCCAGCTGGAATACAGGTTTTTAGAGCAGGAAATAATGCACTATTTAAATCAGATACACATAAGATTCCAGATTTGAGCAACTATACAAGTTTAGCTGAGTTTAATATTACAAAACAGAGTGCAGATTATGGCGTAAGCGTAGGTAGTGGTTGGTTTGGTCCTGGCGAGCTTGCGAATGAAGCAGTTACTACTGTAGATGGTATTGAAGGTGCGATACCTGAAAGTATTCGAATTTTTAATTACGCATTTGGCAATTTATCAAAAGATCACAAATTAATTTTATTAACACAACTTTACGATACATTTGGAAGTAAGCCTGCAAATTGGGCAAAAACAACTGCAGTGAATGGAGTAACTTATGCAACACCAAAGGTATCTGTTAACAACGGTCGTGGTAATGCATATGGGACTTCGTATTTATTAGGTAAACACTCTACTATTCTTATTACTGATGCAAAGGCTGCATTAACTACTGTAGGGTTTTCATTAGTAGGATTTTAATTATGGCTATTCAAGAATATACAGACGAAATTAATAGTGTTAGTGTAACAGCTACAAAATCTGCTATCATTTTAAATTCTAATAATGAAATAGTTGATAGTGTAATAAAGGGTTCTACAACAATTGCATCACCTGAAAAAATAGTTGTTGGAACTCATGCTGAAATAGAAGATTATATCGTCGACAATAGTTTAACATATGCAGAGGTACCACTTCCAAGTGTAGAAGAATAATGGCAACTTACTCAAATCTTTTTATTGATCAAGGATCAGATTTTAACTTTAGTGTTGATCTTACCAGTGCGACTGGCTCTGTTAATTTAACTAATTATACGAGTCGAGGTCAAATTCGTAAATCATATACCTCAAGTACTGCAGCTGATTTTAATATTTCTGTTAACGTTTCAGATAGTGAATTGAGTTGTAGTTTAACCGCAGCACAAACCGGTGCGTTAAAGCCAGGTCGGTATGTGTATGATATCGAAATACTTTCTGGTGATAGTCCTGCAATAGTAACACGGGTTATTGAAGGACAGATTGATGTCACGCCGCGCGTAACTACTGCTTAACATGACAACAATTAACGCACAAATAAATCAATCGGCTACAATTAACGCACAAATAAATCCATCAGCTAGGATAGTCGCAAAAAGCGTAACATTGAATGATGTGTCCGCGGAGTCTGTTGGATTGGGCAATGTAGATAATACATCTGATGCTGATAAACCAATTAGCACTCTTACACAGAGTGCTCTAGATTTAAAGGCTGATCAGAGTACGACGTATACTAAAACAGAAGTTGATGCTAATATAGCAAATTTAGTAGATAGCGCGCCTGCAACATTAGATACTTTAAACGAATTAGCCGCGGCACTTGGCGATGATGCCAATTTTGCTACAAGCATTACAGATAGTATTGCTACAAAAGCAAGTCAAACAGATTTAGATACACACACTGGTGATACTAATAATCCACATAGTGTTACAGCAGCACAACTCAATCTTGATAATGTAAATAATACATCTGATGCTAATAAGCCAATTAGTACAGCAACACAAGATGCACTAGATTTAAAGGCTGATCAAACTACAACTTACACAAAAACTGAAGTTGATACCGCATTAGATACAAAGCCTTCAAGCTCAGATTTTGATAATATCGTAAAAATTACACAAGGTGCTTATGGTCTTATCGAAACACCCGATCCTAATACACTTTATATTATAACTCTTTAAAATCATGCCCTCGATTTCATTAACAAATCCAACTAATATAACAAGTTTGGACTTTCGTGCTATTAGTACTCAGAAACTTGGTGGATCAATACAAAATTTGAGTAGATTTGGTAATCTACAGCGCTTTATAGCAATAGGTCATAATCTTGTGGGTTCTATCCCAGATATTAGTAATAACTCATTGCTTTCTCTATTTCAATGTTCTAATAATCAATTGTCTGGGTCTATTCCAGATTTGAGTTCTAATGCTCTGATGAAGTTTGTCTATCTGCACAACAACCAACTGACTGGTTCAATTCCAGACTTGAGTTCTAATAATCTCCTTAAGCAGTTCACTTGCAACAACAACCTACTGACCGGTTCAATTCCAGATTTGAGTTCTAACACAGCACTGCAACAGTTTAAGTGCCAGAACAATAATTTAACTTCTTTTGCTACGGGGTTTAATTTCAATTCAGCGATCTCTATTTTTAACTTCTCATTTAACAGTATAACCGCAGAGATTCCTTCCCTAACTGGAACAAATTTGACGTACTTTTTGTGCAACGGTAACACGAGCATATCCGTAGCTTCAAACTTTGCAGTGCCTGCCAGCTTACTTGAATTTCAAAGTCAAAACTGTAACATGAGTCAATCAACTGTGGACGACATATTGGCAGCATTCAATCTCGCAGGAGCATCAAATGGTGTTCTTTATATGGGCGGCAATAACGCCTCGCCAACGGGCGGATTCACCAATCCCGACTATGTAGCGTTAATCAACAGGGACTGGACAGTAGGAATTTTATAATATCATGGCACTACAAATCATAAACGAAGTAAACGGCATCAGTACTACGACAGAGCAGTGGTGGGTCATATACAATGCTGACACAAAAATCGTAATAGGGAATCCCATGCAATGCGTCTCATATGTTGCATCTCCTCATATAATGCTCATCGCTGATACAGAGGAAGAGATTCTAGCATACATTGAAGAGAACGGTTTAACACTTCCCAGCGAGGACTACGAATACGAAGAAGAGCAATTATGATTTTATACGAAGCAGTCGATGTAAAAGCTGGATCTGATCAAGTTATTGAAATACGAGCAGGTAGTGAATTAGTATGGGCTCGCGATCAGTTTTGGACATTTGATATACCGACACCGGGGACAGAGATACAAGTTGTATCTCGATTCACTGGATCAGTTGCGATTGATTGGGGTGATGGTGATACAGATACGTTGACTAATAACTTAGCGATTAATCATAATTATTAATATAAATAGATACTATGGCTAAACCAAATACAAGACAATCGTTAATTGATTATTGCTTAAGAGCTCTTGGAGCTCCCGTGATCGAGATTAACGTAGATGAAGATCAGCTTGAAGATCGTGTCGATGAGGCTATTCAATATTATCAAGAATATCACGGTGATGCGATTGTTCGTAATTTACGTAAACACCAAGTAACTCAAACAGACATTGACAATGGTTATGTTGAGGTGCCCAACGGCGCTAACGTGCTTTCTATTAATAACGTTTTTAGTGTAAGCAATTCACAGACAGACGCTGGTATATTTTCAGTCGATTATCAAATTCATTTAAATGATATTTTTGATTTGAATGGTGCGCATGGCGGAATCGTTAATTACGAATTGACTAAACAGTATATGTCTTTAATTGATCGTAATATTAATGGTATGTATGAAATGATCGAATGGTCACGCCATAAAAATCGTGTCAACTTTCATTCTGATACTCTTAAAAAGGTTAAAGATAAGTATATCGTTCTTGATGGTTATGAAGCAATAGATCCAGAAGTCTATACTGATGTTTATAATGATGCATTCATTAAAAAATATACAACTGCTCTTTTCAAAAGACAATGGGGATTGAACTTAATTAAGTTTGAAGGAATGGTTTTACCAGGTGGTGTAACGTTAAATGGCCGTCAAATATTTGATGATGCTAAAGAAGAAATTCAACAACTCGAAGAAACTATGCAGTTGAAACACGAGATGCCACCATTAGATTTTATCGGTTAATGCGTTATGCCAAGAAATGTATACTTTAGTCAAGGAACAACCCCAGAGAAAAGACTTTATGAAGATATTACCATAGAGGCTCTTAAGATCTATGGTCATGACGTATACTATATTCCACGCACAATAGTTAATACGAATGCCATCTTTAATGAAGATGCATTAAGTAAATTTGGTGAAGCATTTCAAATTGAGATGTATGTTGAAAACACTGATGGCTTTGAAGGCGATGGAGATTTACTTTCTAAGTTTGGTGTAGAAGTTCGAGATTCAATGACGTTGGTTCTTTCAAATCGACGTTGGGAAGAACTCGTTGGTAGATTCCAACCTACTCCAGAGACTCGTCCACAAGAAGGCGATTTAATCTATTTTCCATTGGTTAACGGTTTATTCCAAATTACGTTCGTTGAAGATGAATCGCCTTTTTATCAAATAGCAAACATTCCAACATTTAAACTCACCTGTGAATTATTTGAGTATGGTAATGAGGCAATTGATACGGGCATCGAAGAAATAGATAGGTTTGAGACAAAATTTGCTACTCGTACTCAATTGACATTAGGTTCTGGAAGTGGTATATTCCAAGTAGGTGAAGACGTAACACAAGTAAATGCTACGAGTGGAATTACAGTTACAGGCGAAGTAGCTACTACACCAATAGCTGAAAATCGTAACTGGTTACAATTAGGCCAAGACATTGACGGTGAAGCTGAATTTGATCAAAGTGGACGCAGAGTTAGTATGAATGATGCCGGTAATCGAGTTGCAATTGGAGCTATAGGTAATGATGGTAATGGTACTAGTTCTGGTCATACAAGAATCTATAAATATAGTAATGGAACGTGGTCTCAATTAGGTCAAGACATTGACGGTGAAGCTGTTGGTGATAATAGTGGTTATAGTGTTAGCATGAATTCGACTGGTGATCGCGTTGCGATTGGAGCAATATATAATGATGGTAATGGTACTAGTTCTGGTCATACAAGAATCTATGAATATGATGATATTACTCA
>Ga0129345_1000410_pt1 | contig 15433 bp, 18 predicted proteins | sample CPBDNA_FD_94425 | JGI IMG/M metagenome (GOLD analysis project Ga0129345, IMG submission 94425) | Freshwater to marine salinity gradient microbial communities from Chesapeake Bay, USA - CPBay_Sum_20_0.8_DNA | ecosystem: Environmental > Aquatic > Marine > Coastal | place: USA: Chesapeake Bay...
AGAACTCTCATTCTTTTTGCAAGCTCACTTATACCCACGTCTTGATTTTCTTTTGGTTTGCGTGAGTAAAGCAATGATACTGAAGAATGGTTGCTAACTGCTTCCCTTAGTGATTCTGGCCCTCTATTCTGAGAGGAGCCCACGCCGGCTTGAAGAGTTTCATAAATCATCTTCGCTTTTTCAACGCTATCTGCGTTGTTGATAGATTCGACAATTTTATTTTTTTGTCGCTCATTCAGGGAGTCATCTACCAATGTTTTATTTGTGAAGTGAAGTTTTGCATTTAAAACTTGCATCTTCTCAAACTTCTCTTTAACCTTGTTAAAGGCCTCTAAGAGTTTCTTGTTGTGTTGGGCCGACTCTAACAGTTTCTTGTTTAGATCATCGGCTTTTTTATCCAACTCTTTGTTCTTTGTTTTGAGCTTTTTATTCTTTGCTTCAAGCTCTTCGTTGTGTCTTTGGAACTCATTGGCCAGAGCTTGAGCCATTACTTCATTGCGTCTTAAGTTATCGGGGCTGTTTAGCCATCCTGTCTTTGTAGCCTCATAGTTCATATTGACGGCTTCTTCAACGGCGTTCTTTATAGCTTCTTCTAGGCCGGCTTCATCAAGCTCAACTTCTTCGTCTACAGCCGCAGCTTCAAGGCCTGCCAAAAGATCTTCTTCGTTTTTATTTTTATCTTCCGAGTTTTCCGAGTCTAGCATCTCTGATAAGTCTGACTCATCTACTTCGTATACCTCTTTTTCATCTAGGTTGTAGACGCCGGCCTCTTCCATTCTTTTAACTTCGGAGAGGATTGATTCGAATGAAAGTTCGACCTCTTCACTGCTAACTTCTTTTGAGGTTTCTTCCATAAAGGCAAAGCCTTGACCGTCTTGCTCTTTAAGTTGATCGTTTATTTCCACTACATGAGTTTTGTCTTCATCAAGCTTTGGATCTTTTTCTTCTGGCACTTCTTCCATGTCTTCCTGCTCTAGGATATATTGAACAGCCGAGTCGATATTCGATCTGTATTTCTCAACTAAAGTTTTTTCTGCGTGCTTTAGAGCCATTTCTCTAAGCTTTGTGGCATCTGCAATCGCACTTTCTAGAACAGTTGACATTCATTAACTCCTAAACAATCTACAGTAAATAGTGGCTAAAGACTTAAAAAGGCTTTAAGCTTCCCTATCTATCTCATTCATAGCGGAATATATTTTACGCACTTCATCAGCCGAGGGATAATAATTGGGGGCGATTAACATGCTTCTAATGTACATTTTTTGGCCGTAATATTGGGCATTGCTCACCGCACTAAGTATTTTCCCCAAATAAAGAGCATAGTTTCCAAAAGTGGAGTCCGAGGCCATAACGTATTCTGCTTGGTCTGTATCGTCATATTCTCCGTCCAAATAGCACTCAATTTGTTCGTCGTCGGTCTGTTTCGTATAATCAATTTTGTATAAAAACGTCTTATAGTCGCCGGGGGTATAGGCGTTGATAGTTGTTGACTCTAAATTAAAATCGGGCACGTTGTCTCTGACATTACAAAATATCCCGTCGATAAACGTATTGTGATATAGTCTTATACTGCCTGTGCCACTAGCGGTTGGTTCGCTACTATAGTTAAGGACTCCATTTAAATTAACGGGATTCTGCTCGGTACAAAATTTAAAAGCTATAAATATCTTATTGTACGAAGATAAATCATAACCACCCTGTGGGATTGTTAGTTGATCATTAGAATTAAAATATACTGCTCTCTCGTTTAGAGTGTTTGCTGACGAAGAGATGACAGGCTGGGCAGATGGTGTGGACTCGGTCAATGAATAATTATTTATTCTTGATGTCCAAGAAGACACCGCAGCCTGCTCATTCACATCTCTTAAGTCTACAGCGGTAAATAATGCTAACTTGTCTGAGCTTAGTGTTTTCTCGATAAATCCAGTTGGTCCATTAAGATAGAGATCAAACTCACGAGCTTTGCCTGTTTGGCAAGAGGATAGATTACCTCTCTTGCGGCCAAACCCGCTAATCATTTATCCTACTCCTGCTGACCCGGACCAATTATGCCAGCCTGTATCTAAAGATGCAGTTGTAATGCCTGTTAGACCAGCGATAACTGAGCAAGTTGAGCTAGTGCCCGTGTCACCTAAAAGGTAAATAGAGGTCACTCTAAACTCGCCAGTGTACGATTCGCCATTTGCTAAGACAAAATAGTTGTTATCTCCAGAATTACTTACACCATTTGAGGAAAAACCAACTCGAATTGGAGCAGCAGAACCAGTAGCTTCGTTGACAACGGTTATAAATTTAGTAATTCTAGGAAAATTAATTTCTTCTGGTGAGCTGCCTGAGTCCGCTACTGAAATTGAAGAACTGACATAGGGAATACCAGACATCATATATTGGCCTACTGAGCCGACGCCCACACGATAACTTCCAAAATTAGCCATTACTGTTCTCCTGCAACTTCTTTAGTCTTTTTTCTCTTAATCTCTTTTCTTTTCTCTTTTTGTCCGATGGTTTTATAAAATACATTCTTTCTTTGTATTCTTCTAAAATACCAGAATCTTTAATTTTTTTTGAAAACCTTCGAATAAGACTGTGCGGGTTTTCATTTTTCCTTGCCTTGACTTCCATTCTTTCCTCTTCTTTAAATAGCCCTATACTTTGTCTTTCCATCGATCAAAGCCGGGAAACTTAGTAATATCTATTCCGGGGTCATTTTTAGATAACCCGGATAACGGTGAAGCTGTTGATTCGCCCGGAATAGCTTCTACGCCCTCAAATATATTTTGCAATGGAGTTCCGGCAAACTTTTGTTCGAGAGCCTTCATCGCCTCGCTCTTTTCAAACTTTGGGCGTAATGGTGCTCTAGGGCGGGCGGGGGCCTTAGCCTCTATCATTGGCTGAGGGGCAGGGCTGCTTATATTGGCTTTTCGGATGCCCTCGGCTAGAACCTCACTTAAAAGTCCCTCTTCTACTAATACCTCTCTAAGGCATTGCTTGATTACTTCTTTTATTTTTCCTGATTTATCTTTCGAACTCATATCTATCCTTTAAGAAGGGTATCTATTTTATTTAAAATGTTTGTTTTGTTCTCAGCGTGACGGAGATCTTCCGATAAAGGATAGCTGCCATCATTTCTTTGATCAGGGTTCATAAAAGCCCCCGGCGTTGATGGCTCTGCCACAATATCAAAGCAGATGAGCATAAAGTCATCTTCTACTAATGTCTGGCCGTTTTCTTTTTTAATTGTTCCCATCCCTCTAGATGAAATACCAACTTTCACGCCGCCTTCAATGAGAGCTTTTAGAACTTTACCCGCAGGAGTATCTAAAACCTTTATCTTTCCACGAACTTCGTCGCCGTCCATTCCTATGGCGGTTACCATGTGAGATACGTTCTGGAGGTTTACTATTGAAGACTCTGGGTGATCTAATTCTCCGAGGGCACGGTTTTGTGCTATTATATCTTTGTATTTTGCAACTTCTCTTTGCAAGGTCTCTCTTTTATACACTCTGCCGTTGCCGTTCTTTTTATTGGCGCACTGCATGACGCCGGTCAAATATAGGGCTCCATTCTCGGCTATCTCTCTTTTCTCAGATTCAGTCAACAAATCTTCGCAATAGCCATTAGGGCAAAGCTCATAAAATTCTCGTAATATTTGTTTACTCATTTACTTATACCTTTTAAAAGCGGGCGTTACCCGCCTGAGCTAAGAGCCCTTGCAGCAATTTGTTGGTGGTCTAAGCATCCAATGATTCTCGACCCATACGTTGTGACCTGTGGCTAACATGTTAACTCCTCGCTCTTAATCGTTAAATAACGTATCTAGAGCATAACTGGTTCCGGCGCTTAAAAATCCCAATAAAACAGAATTTAAAAAACCGCCTTCAAAGGTAAATAGTTCTGTGTATGGCGAAATGATGTGTAGGGTTATGCCTACCCAGAAACCAGTACACATAGAACAGCTAAAGAGCTTTCCAAAGAAACCAGTCTTAGGGCGAATAAAATCAAAGATATGGCCATATACAGTGACCAATGTCAAGCCATAGCAAATCAGTGTAAATAAGAGAATCTCTGTTAAAGACATTACAACCTGTACATCAAGCCGAGTGGCCTGTAGTTTGGATCAACTGAACCTTTTCTTTCTTCATGAGGGATCTCTCCCAGCTCTGTTGTCGAATCATCATCAGGATCGTAAAAGTCTTCGTCAGTCATCTCAATAAAATCTTCGGCTCTTTTCAAAGAGGCTACTTCGTCTTTAAAGTAATTGTAGAGAGCGTAAAGTATGGCCTGAACCGTTTTCACATCATTGTTAATTGGGTAAACTGCTTCCAAGGAATTAAACGCCATTCCTGTCGAAACAGTGTCTCTCGTTATTAACCCCTTCGAAGCTAAGAACCTAAATAGCTTGTCTTGTGATGTGTATGAGTCAAATCTTAAATCTGATTTTGGAAAAGTGGATATTTTGTTCTTAGAAGGCATAATCACTACATCGTAATGAGGGTGATCGTAAACCATGAAGTCGTTGTTCAAGGCTCTCTTTAGCTTTAAAGTAATTTCAATCGGCTTTTTAATGTTGAGCTTGATGATATCCGGCGTTGAATCAACCGTCAGCTTAATACCCGGTTCGACCTCAGCAGCAGGAGGCGCTAACGAGTCTACCGAATCAGCTACCGCAGGATCAATTTTTATCTTAACATCTTCGTTAATCATTGTTCATTAAATCCTCACGGATATCTTGCATATTCAAAACTTCGATCAAAATCCTCTCAGAGATAAACTGTCCTTTATATGAATCAAGCAACTCTACCAAAGACTCCATTCTTTGCCTTATCTCTTCATCGTCGGTAACCTGTTTTTCAATAAAGAATTCTTTAAGATTCGCAATTTCCTCTGATAATCTTGCTTTTAATTGCAGGCCCTCGTCGCTTAGCGAGTCAACATATGTGGTGATAAGTTCTTTTTGCCCTTCAGTTAGCTTGCTGTATTCTCTATTAAATGCTTTCGAAAAAGTCTTAATGACTAAAGGATCGTATGTTTCTTCAGTAGAAGGTGATGCTTTAGCGGCCATTCCCTTGACCAGTGATTTCTCAAGCAATACCTTGGTTTTTGGTGGAATATTTTTTGAGAATATTTGGTTTAGCGAGGCTAGGTCTTTATAATTTGGCAGATATGTGTCAAAGAGCTTAGTTCCAACTGTCTTGTTCACATCGTCCACAAGCTTAGTCTGAGCATTAAAAACTTCCTTATCATCAAAAAAAGCATACATCCTCTTTGCCTCTGTTATGATACTCTTTGCATCATCTAGTGGCATTTCTTTAGTCTCATATATGCTTTTGTAGGTATCAAGCTCTTTCTTTAGAATAGAGCCATTGCTAAAGTGCTTCTTGATAATACCCATCAGAGAAGTCATTTTTTTCTTGTCTTCTTCTATGGAGGCTTTAGTAAGGTTGCTGATTAGTGCTTCATAAAGAAAAGCGGTGTTTCTTTTCTTATTATGCTTATACTTCATTCTCTTTCTCCGTCTTCTTTTTCAAAGACTCAATGATACTCTTGATTTCATCCGTTGACCCAAAGATTTGACCTTCGACATTGTCGGCATCATAAATAGATTTAGTTTCTAACAATGTTCCTGAGGCCGTTTGCTTCATGTCAAGATAACCCGGCAAAGTAGATCGGGCGCCGCCTTGCGGTTTTTTGGTATAATTCTTTCTCCTTGGAGCCATACCGCTTCTTTTATCTGTATCCACGGGCGAGTAAAACTTTCCTTTTGATTTTTTTGTGGTAGTTCGGCCATCCTTGCTTCTGAGCTTATAGTTATCGTCTCTTGAGCCGGGGCTCGTGGCAGGTTCAGGGACTGGCAACAGGACACTATCAGACTCTGAGGGTGGAGGTTCGCCGGTTTCAGGCTCAATAGAGGTTACTGGTTCCGCTGGTACTTCGCCAAGACCACCTAAACCTTCTCCACCTTCGAGACCTTGGCCCAAATCGCCGCCCAATTCTGGGCCCATCAGACCTAAATCACCGCCCAATTCTGGACCACCCATTCCAAAGGCGCCTTCGTTGCCGGCCATTTCACCAAATTTAGCGAACGCACCTTCAAGCTTCCGATCGAAACTGATTTCCCTGAGATTTCTCTGAAACTCTTCTGGTGAAACATCGAATACATTTTCTGAAATCCATCTTCTGGAGAAGAATTCTTTAGCTTGGGTAGCAATCTCCAGCCTGATTCTCATTTGCTCCATTTCTTGCATTTGTGCAATCTTTGATGGGTTGTTGAGATCTATATCAAAATTAATAAGATCGTTGCCTCTGTAACCCATCGTGTAAAGGTGTACAACTGCCATTTTTTCAAGTTCTGAAATCATTGACCTCTGTAGTCTCTGAATTGTTCTAGCGAACCGGACATCTTTTTGGGCTAAAGACCCCTTATCCTCTTCGGCGCCCTCTCCCCGAGCGAGATATGATTGCGGGATCTTAATCGCTGACACCATTTTATCTCGCAGGTATTTAACGTCTTCAATGTCATTCGCTCTACTCTGGCCAGTAATGCTTTCAATTTTAGTTCCTGATTGGCCGCCTCGGACTGGAATGAAAAAATCTTCTTCGATCGAAGCAGCATTGTATCTAAGATCAACATTGCCATTATCTGTATCGACCATCCTGTGCCGCTTCATTTGCGTCATGGCCGCTTCCATTGTTTGCTCTACGTCTTCGTTAGGAATACCGCCAACATCAATATAGAATACTCGTCTGTCTGGGGCACGAACAATTCGATACGCCATCATAGCGTCTTCCATCAAGGTCAACTGCCGCCAAATTCTTCTTGCTGGGTCGAGCACTGAGGTTCCATAGGGAGCAAATTTATCATTGCCAAGGACTCTAAAATGGCTTATCTGCCAGTTCTCCAAAGTCATCCCAGCAGAATTCCACTGAAATTGGACATAATTTGGATTATCCTTATCTTCACCCTCCATTCTTTCCACTTCGGAAGGTGGAAGGCCAATCACAGACTTAATTCCTTTGTCGTCTTCTATGTCCAAATAGAGGTAAAAGTCCCCATACTTGCACATTGTGCGGGCCCAACCAAACAGATTAGATTCTACATTTAAAATTTTATAAAATAGAGTATGAAGAATCTCTTGGATCTCTTGATTTTGGCACTTAATTCGTAAGATTTGCTCTAGCTTTGTATGAGTTGTTATCTCGTCAGCATAAATATCCAAAGCCGATGCTAGTTCTGGGGTATGCTCCATTAAATTGAAGTCTCGATATCTATCAGAACGAGCCTGTTCTCTGCTTAGATTTCGTAATACATTATCGAAACTATTATAGGCTTTCTTTTTAAAGTGCTGCCCAGAAGCAGATCTGAATGTTTTTTCATACTTGTCAAGCTCGTGACGAGCAGACTTTCTAATATTCTGCTGGTTATAGTTTACAATGGGCCCTGAGAACAACCTAGTTAGCCTCTTATAGAGGCGGTTGTCGGGATTATACGGATTTCTTTTGTTTTGATTTCTAGGGGCCATTATTTCCTCTATCTAATGAAGAAGGGAGTGAAAAAAGTTTTTCTTACTTGTGTATCTTTTTCGCTTTTCCGCTCTTTATAATTATTTACAACATTTGCCTTTGTCTGGTTTGGATCTAAATATGTCCTCGTTGACCGAAATGAGTTCATTAATGCTTTGTGATAATCAATGTCTGCTTGGAATCCCATTAAGGCTGTGGACCTAATCCAGCATCCAATAGCGCATGATAAGACTAAATCATCATTGTAGCTCCTCATCGCTTGGGCTTTTCCATTCTGCCAAACAAATGTCTTTAGCTCATTAAACAGCCTAATCGAATTTATTTTAAGTACTTTATTTCTTATGAATTCTTCGAGCTTGGAAAGGACTAGGGGTCTCGTCTTAGAACTGGTAGTAAAGCCCATTTGAACGCCAGATGTGTACTCTGCCTCATGAGACTCTATTTGCTCATGGGTTGTTTTTTTACTATAATAGATATTAGCGTGGCCAAGTTCTTTCAATTTCAGCAATAACTCAGATCCGATATTATTATTCTCGACAACCGTAAGGCATTTACCATAATCATTGTATCCTTGCATAACTACATGTGCAAAAGTATCAGTGGGCAGCTTGCCTTGGTATTCGGCTACTTGTTCCATACTGTCTACGTCGAACACATGAAAGGCTGAGTTGTCTTGTCCATCGCCACGGGCAACGTCTACAACCATGACGTATCTTTTGCCAGCTTCAAACTTTTTCCACACCCATAAATTTCTATCTATTCCTGTTTGAAGTATGGGTTCTTTGATGTTGCTGTAGATTCTGTCTAAATCTTCGCCGTCAATTAAGGTGTCACCGGACATATTGAAAGAGCATAAAAGCTCTTGTGCAATATCCCGCTTGCTCATATTCCTAGTTTCTTTGTCGAACCATTCTTGGTCTCTTTCTGGATGAATGTCCCAAGGCAGCTTCATATGATGAAAATCATTTAAGCCTTGTTCAGCCTCAGAATATAACTTGTGAAACATATTTCCAACACCGTAGGGAGTTGAAAAAATTACACAACTACCACCAGTAGATAGAGTGGGATAAAGGCCTGCCCATAATTCATCCAAACCATCAATGATTGCAGCCTCATCAATAACGAGCAAAGAGAGGGCTTCCGAACGTCCTGCGTCGCCTGAGGTCGAAATAGCCTTTACTTGCGAGCCGTTATCCAGTTCAAATGAGTTTCTATTGTCAATAACGATCTTGGAAATCATCATCCACTCTGGCAACGATTTCATCGCTAGCTTTACTTTTCTTACCAAGTTAGCAGCAGTAGCAAGCTTGGTGGCCATAATGACTACGTTCTTCTCTCTATGAAACAAAAGCAGCCAAGTCACATAACCAGCTACTGTGGTTGATAGACCTAACTGCCTTGCCTTGACAATAATATTGAAACGATAGTCTTGTACGTTGTCTACTACGTCTTCCTGAAAGTCGAAGAGTTTAAAAGGAATTAATCCTTTTTCGGGGTGGGCAATCTTGATATAGTTGTTAATAAAATACTTAGGATCTCTGCCGCAGCGAAGCAGTTCGCTTCTAATATGTTTTTTTGTTAAGCGGTATCCCATTCATTAATTAGTAAAATTTAACTTTTCTTTCAACTCTACTTGTTCAACGCCATCGAGGCCTTGAATTTTATAAGTTTTACAGGCCGTGACCCATGTTCTTACGTTAGACATGTTTTGGATTAAAGCGTCAACATCGCCAAGCTCTTTTAAATTTAACTTACCTTTGCCTAGCTTGTTGTATTCTTTCTTTAAAAAATTAGAAATATCTTTAAAGGTTTGCTCTAGCTCTTGTTCATACTTTGCTGGGCCAATGCGGTGGATGTCCTTGATCCTTTCTTCGCTTTGGTAAGTGATTATTAAATTGTCGCCAGAGAATCTAACTCCAAAGCCGTCTACTATTCTGGCGTCTATAAGAGGGTCGCCTTGTTCTCTTTTGAGGCCAATCTTTACTGGCTCTCCTTTCTCATCGAGCGCACCATCATAGCCTTTTTGAGCCACAACATGAGAAATTCCTCTAATAACATCTAAAACACTAGCCATATTTTTTAGGCCTCCAGCCTGAGTTCCATCTTTCTTCTCTGTCTTCTACCCACTTTATGTAGCATTTCTGACAGCAGTCATATTTTAACAGATAAAGAGAGTCTGGTTTTGATAACGACAATTTATCACAAACAGGGCAAATATTATCCTGCTCTTTATTAATTAGTCTTTTTGTTGCGAAAAACCCGTCAACTTCTTTCTTATCAGATCCGTCGTTCGGATAGTGCTTAAAAGATTTAAGCTGGGATATGTATTCTTGCTCTTTAGCCTCATCCCATCTAGATGAGGGGTTTGCAACCGCTAAGTCGCCATATTTCTCTTTTATTGCCTTTTCTAGGCTTGCTATGTAATTTGGGTCTTTTTTCACTTTCTCAACTCTACTGCAATTTTAAATATTGCGAGCGTGACACCAACCCCAGTGACTACGCCGCCCGTATACCACCAATGAGAATAGCCGCCTTTGTTGAGTTTTTTAAGCTGTTTGGTTAAAACATCATTTTCTTTTTCTTTCAAGTCTAGCCGAGACTTAAATAATTTCTCTTGATAGTCAAGTTCAATCCTTAGCTTTGATTTTTCTAGTCCGCACTCTGCCCTTATTTTTGAAGATAGAGCTGCTTTGTCTGCGTCACAAATCTTAACGATCGATTCTTTTTCCGCAGTTACTTTAGCTGCCGCCTCGGGACTAAACAAAATACCTGCATATGGGGCAGGGTCACCCTTCTCAAGAGGCGAAACTTTTCCTTGAGCTAGGCTCTGCAAAGGAAATAGTGTAAGAAGCAGGACAATTACTTTAGTCTTCTTTGTCATCTTTCTTTTTTTCTTTCTCTTTCTTTAGAAGCTTTTTATAGTTGTGCTTCGTTCGTTCTTCCTTGTCCTTCTTCTTTAACTTGCTAAGTACTTTATCTGCCATGTCCAATTCTTCCTCGGAATCAGGCATCTCATTTTTCTTCGGCTTTACCCCAAGAACTTCCTTGTATTTATCACGAAAAGAAGACCAAACCTTCTCTTCCTTGTCTACCTCTTCCTTGATAATCTCTAGTAGCGTTTGTTTGTTAATTTTCACTATTCTTCTCCATGTTTCTATGCGACATTTGATCCCTGATCCATTTTTTACCAATTGGATTCATAACTGGCTCATTTACAAATCGCATAACGGCTTTATGGATTTTTTCTGGAATTGGGTCATAGTAGGTGTTGTCAATGATCCTAAACTTATCTGGTTCGAACAAATCCTGAAACTTTCCCATGTTTCTTCTAACTCTTCTCCATGCCCGCTCCACTAGTTCTTCAGGAAGGACACGGCTTCTTTTTGAGTTTCTTTCTAGGGCAACATCCAAGTCGGTATTCACGAAAACCATGTAGGTGTCATATCCTAGAGAATTTAAAATCGCTTTTTTCTTTTCTACTTTTTCATAGTTCTCTCCCGTGCCATCTATAATCAGGCCGAGCCTTGAAGACATATAATGTTCCGCAGCCTTGTCTCGCAAGGCTCTGGCTTTCTGGCGAGGGCTATCAGTTGGCAGGGTAAGATCAGCGAATTCCTCTGGAGATAGCTCAGAAAGCTTCTTGGGGTCAACTCCCGCTTTCTTCAAAAACATTTCAAACGCTGGGTCAGAATTTAAAATCTTTAGCCCTAAAGGTGAAAACGAAGACAGTTCTTCTCGGGGAAGATAAAAAAGGTCGGCGGCGATGCGGCTTTTGCCAGAACCGGGGCCGCCTGCCATGAAAACAGCCTTAAGGATGCCCGGATCATAGACACCCTCTTCTAGCATCGACTCTGCGATGATCTTAAAAAGCTTTGACTTAGATATTTTCATACTAGCCTTAATTATTTTCGCCTCGGGCTAATCTAATAAACTCATCAACCTCATCACTCCCGCACGTTTCAGCATGTTCTGATGCCTGTACTGCGTCGTGAATTGCGTTATCTCCTAGCCCATTATCCACAAGAACCTCGATAAACTCCTGAGCTAAGCTTAAATCTGTTGTAGGTTCGGGTGTAGCGTTGCTCAACTCATCTTTGATCATTTCTACTAACATCTTCTTTGTCAACTTCATTATTTATTCTCCACGACTTCAAAGCCGTATTCATCTGCAAGCATTTTAGCCTGCTCATTGAGGGGCTTTTTTACTATCTCTTTGATCCTTTTCTTTTCTTCTTTGCGGATCTTTTTCCCCTCTAGTTTCCTCTTTTCTTCGACTATCTTAACAAGCTCTCTGTACTTATCCTCTTGATCTTTTTTTTGCTTTTTCTCTTCTTTATGAGAGTCTTCTAGAAGCTTGATCTCATTTTTTGTTCTTTCTACTCGGGCATCATATAAAATGCCAAAGTCTCTTGGGTAGTTCCGAAAAAATGATCTTAGTAAGGTTCCAATTATAAATAGGGATATAGCCCACCACCACTTTTTCAAGAAAAGCCATGCTTTTTTAAGGTAGTATTTGGAAATTATCCAGCTCATTATACAGGTTCTTCCGAGGTGGCCTCAAGTGCAGAATCTCTGTATGGTCTACGATTTAGGCCTATGCCAACATTCAAGTGTTTGGAAAGATCTTTCAGTTCCTCTTTTGCTAGTTTCATACTAGTTGCCTCTGAATCTAGCGACAACATCGGCAAAGCCTTGGGCACCAACATATGCTGTTGCAATCACGATCCATTGGTCGGAATCTACTTTTTCAGCTAATAACAGGCCCGTAGTTGTGAGCCAAACTAATAGTTTCTTGGACATAAATCTTTCCAAGTGTTTGTCTGCGAATGCTTTTACTGCTGTCATCATTTTATCCTCTACTTCACTGGTTGACGTGAGCGTACCCATCATCAGACTTCATGATATCGATTGTCATATCCACAATATCCTTTAAAGCCTCTACATGAGTAATTAGTAGCGTTATATCGAAATAGCCCTTAGTAAGGTCTAGTATCCTTACGAAACCCTCCATGTTATCAGGGTCCAAAGAGGTTCCCGGTTCGTCTAAAATCAACACCGATGATTTAGGAATATTGCTCGTGTTCAGTAATGCAATTCTAATGGCAATAGCAGCCAAGGCTTTTTCAGCGCCGGAACCATTTTCCAAGGGGCGGGGCTCATACTTATCATGCTTGATTAGAATATCGAGCTTATTGTCTGAGTTCTCAAACAATACATCAAAGTCTACAACATTGGCCAAGACCTTTGATATCTCCGAGTTTAGAACAGGTAGTGCTTTTTTAATAATATCAAAGGCGATACCATTAGAATGCATACAGGTCATAAACAAGTCGTAGGCAGAGTATCTTCTTGTAAGGTCTTCTTTTTCTTGCTTTAGAGATTTTAAATTATCAATCTTCTCTTCCAATGCACCTTTCTTGCCAATGCGAGAATATATCTCTTCCTTTAGAGTCTTCAATTCTGCATCTATGCTTGCTTTGTTTTTCTTGAGATCAGACGCACGAGCTTTTAGTTTTTCATGGTTTTCCAACACATCTTGGTGCTTCTTGTAGTAGTCTAACAAGCCTTGCCATTTATCATAGTCTGCCGTTGACTTATCCAGCGTAGAAACAGTGGCCTGTTTTTTTGATTTCAATTTCACTAAATCATATTCCCTCTCCTGTATTTTTGTCTTTAAAAGAGACCAATTTGAGAGCATTGCCCTTGTCTTGGCAGGGTCTAGGGCAATCATGTCCCTTTCAAATACTGAGATCTTTCCTAGCAAGTCTGAAATCGCTTTTTCTGCTATTTCTAAATTATCCCTTGCACTGCTAGCATCTTTAATGAACTTGCATACTGTTAAGTACTTATCTCCGCATGGGACCGAGTTTAAAGTCTTGATCTGCTGCTTGCTTCTTTCTAGATCTCTCGATAATTGTTCATGCAAGCGATTAGACTCTTCGATCTGTTTCTCAACCAAGCCAATCTTTTCTTGATTTTCATTTAAAGATGTTATATCAATCTCGTTGATCAGTTCTTTGGAATTTTCTAAAAATGATTCGGTCGAGTCAATACTTTTATCCAGCGAGTCTATCTGGCTCTTACACTCTTTTATTGAAGACGATGCCTTGGAAAGACCCGCATCGATCTCAGATTTACTAATAGTATCTTCAGAAATCTGTGCTAATTTTTGTTGTATGTCTGCTAGGCTCTCTGAGATAGTGTCTCTTTCAAGCTCCTTCTGGTCATACTGGTTCTGTAGCTTAATCACGTCAGCGTTAGAGCTAAACAGCGATTTGTTTAGATCGCCTATCTCAGAATCAAAATCTCGATCAGTAAATCTTTTTAGTTGTCCTCGCAAATCAGATGCATCTTCTTTGGCTAGTCGGAACTTCTTTTCAAAGAACTCAAGATCTAAGAACTTAGCTAAAATCTCCTTACGCTTTGTTGAACCTTCATTAATGAAGACCATCGCACCGGATTGAGACGACATCGTAGTATATAGAAAATCTTCATAGTCTCCTAAGACTGATTTGATTGCTTTATCAGTTGCGCCACGCTCAGTTTTATTTAGCGAATGAGTTTCGCCAGTTAGATTATCTCTATAGCTAAAATCTACCTGTGTCCTAGCTTCGTTCGTCTCTTTGCCTTTCAGCTTTTTAGTATACTTTTCCGATTCTCTTCTAATCTTGTAGGTCTTGTCTCCTATTTCAATCTCTACCTCACCAAACGCCGTGTCTTTGTTTTGGTTGATTATGTTGTAGTTCTTCCTAATGTTCTTTGAAGTGGTATTGAAAATAGTAAATAATAGTGCATCAATAATACTGGACTTACCACTAAAGTTTTTTCCAAAAATACCAATAGTCCCGCCAAGATTTTCAAAATTAATTTGATTGCCCTCGCCATAATTAAAAAGGTTGTCCCATTTCAAAGTTTTGATTTTCCAATGAACGTTTCGGGCAACATTCATATCGGCTTCGGCTATTTTATTGTATTTAGAATTAAGACTATAAACCTCTTCTAGGGTTTCCTTATCTGGGTTAAAATCTTTCAAATACTCTTTTATTAAGTCTTGTTGTGTTTTTTCACTGCGAAGATCATCAAAGAGCGCAGCAGTTACTTTGTGCTCAACTGATAAGTCGGAAGTGCCGGCTCTGTTTAGATAGGTTACAGATTCTGGCTTACACTTAGTCTTTGCCACTTCAACTGCTTTTCTAAGCTTCTCAAGTGGGATATTGGTATCTGAAACAAGCCTCAGCCTAGCATTTGGAGGGCACTTGAATTTGTTTGGGAGGCGGCCCGTCTTTGTTAGGTTGATTGTAATAAAAGGCCTAGGGTTCGGGATTATAACCTTTTCGCACTCAAATTCATCCTTGCTTGTTATCTTCCAAAGAAGATACCCTTTGTCGTTTGTTTCTCCAAAATTTTGCTGAATTGTGCTACCAGCATAAGCAATTCGACCCTTTTTATCTAGAAACTGAGTCTTGTGGATATCTCCTAAAAAGGCATAATCAAAATCCTTAAAGATGGACACATCATGGTCGCCGTGTTCAAGAGAATATCCCATGTCAGTCCTAGAGAACTTTACCGCTCCATGATAAAGAGCAATATTAATCTTGTCTCTGTTGCTAGGTTTTTTCCAATTATCCTCGTCAAACACCGATAATACGTTCAAGCATATGTCTTCGTTCACATGACATTCTTGAGAATCCTTTAGAAGAAAAAGGTCATCATGGTTCAAAGCATTCACGATTGGGGTAATTGCATCTTGGCGCTGAGAATTTCTTAAATTTCCATCATGATTGCCCAAAATCACATAAGTCGGAGCAATATCTGCCAAGTTTCGCAGAAAATCACTACACAACTCTACAAACTCAGGAGATATTTGAGTCTTGGTGTGTGCAATGTCTCCGCAGTGGACAATATAATCGAC
>Ga0129345_1000411_pt1 | contig 15406 bp, 18 predicted proteins | sample CPBDNA_FD_94425 | JGI IMG/M metagenome (GOLD analysis project Ga0129345, IMG submission 94425) | Freshwater to marine salinity gradient microbial communities from Chesapeake Bay, USA - CPBay_Sum_20_0.8_DNA | ecosystem: Environmental > Aquatic > Marine > Coastal | place: USA: Chesapeake Bay...
CCAGAAGAGAATACTTAAAGTACTACCAGTTCCAGATTTGATTTGAAGATAAGGCCAACTAGGATAATCATTCCAACTTACAGATGCTTGAAGAAATGCATAACGCTTTGTGTGTAGGATCTGAACATACCAGTCATGACCATAATCATAACGATGCTTGAATGTAATTAGTTTCATTTCATCCACTCCATTTTGGGACAAGACTCATAAAATACACCCTCAATATAACAAGCTTTACCTGTTTCATAATACTTAATTTGAGGGACACGTTCCTGTCTTTCGCAGATATAACTGCTCGAAAGACATAACATTAAAATTGGAGCCAAAATGTTATCCATTTTTCATTTCCGTGGATGAATCTCAAAGTCAATTAGTTTACCATACTTGAAGTGAATTCTACACCTCGGCCAATCTTCCCACTCACCTTTCCAGTTAGCAGGATATACTTCAATATACTTTGTGATGTAGTGAGGTTGATACTTACCATGCTTACCAGTTGGCACCCATTCAAAGTTTAAAAACTTTTTATCTGGATCATATCTGGGATCATCCTCTTCAATGATCTCAAATGTATTAGTGCCAGAATAGTTTGGATACCATAACTGACCAGCAGGATCTAACCAGTAATCAGTCATAGTACCACCAATACCATCTTCGATGTCTTTGGTTTGACACACTACATTGGTAAATTGTTCGCCTAGATCATACGATGATCTAAAATAATCAAACATTCCCATTACTTTTCTCCAAGAGAGTAATTATCTAGACTAGGAGAATCTTCATCAATAACTGTACCCATAGGACCTTTAGGAGCATTCTTCAATCGTGCCCATTCTTCATCACGAATCTTCCACTCCTCAAACTTCTTGTCAAGGTCTTCATCCATGGTCAGTTCATACTCTTTACAGACCTTACGCTGCTCTTCTTCATTCACATAATCATTGAAGACCAACGACATAGCACCAGAGCGAATAGAACTGGGAGACATACCCACACAGAGCATGAACTTCTCAAACAGTTTGAAATACTGTTTGGCAGTAAGATCAGCAGCAGGTGCAGTGATCAGATAATGCTCTTCTGGGATGTAGTCATCAGCATCCAAAAAAGATCCATAGGTATGGGTGAAGGTAGCATCAAACTTGAATTGAACTTCTGCGTTGTAAGTCATTTTCCCTCGTAAAATTCGATTTTAAGTTGCCAGATAAGATCGTTGAATCGTTGTTCAATCTTGGACAATCGTTCTTCAATCAAATCCATACGATATTCTCCAATGGCTTGGCGTTTAACTGAGTATGGGTCAATAGTAGCCATTGTACCCTGAAGGGAATTTAGTAGAGGTTCATCAAACATCATCAGAATCAATCTCCCCGCGAATTTCTGCAAGTTTTGCAGTTGCAAAACACTCTACCATAGTCCAGTAGAGTTCACCACTCATGGGGAAGTTTTCGTGACAGAAATATTCTGCGGTGTCTTCATGGAGTTCCCAGAGAGATTTGATAGTCTCGCGGTCAGTGATCATTGGTCATTTGATTGGTACACATTCATAGTACACGATGGGATTCGGTTTGTCAACGGATAAATCCAGACTCCTCGAAGGTCTTTGACATACTGTAATATTTGGTCATTTAAATTGATTTAGTTTTTTAAAAATTAATTCAGATATTTTTCGATGTCCCAATTCATTTGGATGGTCACAACACCCCTCAAAGTATATTCCTGAAAATTCATGTGTCGGTGGGCCATCTTCATCATATCTATGACAAGAAGGTAAGTGAGTAGGATAACTTTTCCATTCTGATCTACGGGTTGACAATAAATTTGTTAAACTTTCATTACTTAAAAATTTCGAGTAATCAATGGAAAGATCATATTTTTTACACTCATCAGGATTTAGTTGACCATAGTTATGTGCCATCACATAACGACATCCAATATCATTTAATATTTTTTGTATCGCGTATATAAACAAAACATGATGATATATAAACCACTCTAATGTTTTATTTTTTAAAAATTTAAAATAATCATCTCTTTGCCAAAGGGTCAAAGAATAAAATCCGTTTTCCTCGTCTTCATCGTACCATCTTATGTCTGGTGGTACTATAACAATAACAACATCATCAACAGTTATTTCTTTTGATTTAGAAACTATTGTGTTTAAAACCATACCTAGACTATTATCGTCCTCCCCATAATTAACATACGAAGTACCTAACTCCGCAGACAACCAATGCACAAAAGGTTTTTCGAATTCTTTAAGTTCAGCACCTCTAGCCCAACTATCACCAAAACAAAATACTGCCATTTTAAACTCCTATTTTTTCATTCAAATTCATCTAGATCCAAATTTTCCAGAACTTCAGAGTCCGCTCTAAGTTGTATGAGATCATTATTTATCGATCCCCTACCTCTTCTGAATCCCCACGCTTTACTTTGTTTATCATCTCTTATTGTTCTCAATACTCTAGCTTTTGTAATATAATCATTAATTATTGGTGTATTCGTTGATATAATAGAGTTCATTTCACTTTCTGCTGTAGAAATTGCAGAATCTTTAGCATCTTTAGTACTCTGACTTGGATTTTGTGAACTTACACCAGTATATCCTATACCTGATGACACGGCTGTAGAACCAACGCCAGTTACTGTAACTAGAGTTTGTCCTTCCGTGGCATAAGTAAACGTGTATCCAGTAATCGTAGTTCCACCAACACCTAAAATGGGACTTTTTATTCCAGGCCAAGATTCATTTCCTTCATAATAAGAAGCAAATCCAGCACCAACAGCTGGATTCGGATCAACGTCTTCTGTGTAAGTCGTTGTTACATCTGGATCACCGTTATTAATTAGTGAAATCACATGACCATATCCAGCCTTATTTTTATCTTTTATCAGTCCAACTTCCACAGGATTTTCCCCATTTGTGGTTGGATCAAAAGTTTCCGATGCTCCTGTCTGTCTTAATATGAAAAAGTTATCTCCATCAGTTCCCTGTTCTGTCGTTGTACTAATAAAAATTGTCGGATATGAAGTATAAATTCCCACACTAAAGGTTGACTGTTCAGTTGAAGCTATTGCTGGATTACTTATAATTATAGCTGTAGTATCAATTTCAAATGTGGTTGTTACTCCGACCGTATCAACACCCACTATTGAAGTCGTTGTTGTTCCAAATCCAACAACAACACTATATGCAGAGGCTCCTGTATCCGTAGATGTAATTCCCGCTCTCCAAATTGGATCTCCAGTAGATATGCCTGATGTGGTATTTACTCCTGCAAAAGCAATTATAGTTGATCCGAGAGAGATGCTACCACCAAATGTTGTGCTTAATCCCAATATTGATGTTGATCCAAATCCCACCACCTCGGGCAGACTACCAATACTGAATATTACTGGAGTTTCAATGTTATCTGTTATAGTATCATTTGTTTGAATACCAGATAATATTGTAAAGTTTCCATTTACGTCAGTTGATGTATCCAAAACGATCATGAAGGTTTCGCCTATACCAACAGAAGCATTGGGAAGTTCTTTTACTGCACTAGTCCCATAGTCACGATCTTTTGGTCTCTTGAAATATTTTGCACCATAATAATTAATTGTTCTATACTCTGATGAAATTTTTTGTACCTTATATGTCTTATAGTTTTTACTAAATGGAAGTCCATCAGTACCAAATCCTGTAATTGTTTCAGTGCTTTGTAGAATCCATTCTAGATCATTTTTACAACCACTACTTACTCTGTCTCTATACGCATCTTGAACAGCAGTAATTTTAGTATTAATCTGTTGGATGGGTGTTGGTATGTTAGTATCAATATTTACTATCAATTCGTCATAAAGATCCAAATCAATATCCAATAACAACAACATGTCATTGATTTGTTCAAATTGTTGTTTTTTAGACTCAATTTCACTTTTTAAAGAATCAATAATTTTTTTGGTTTTTGACTCTGAAGTTGATGTACTCAAACCTAAAGCTCTTGCAATTTGAGTTTGAGCTTGAGAAATTCCACTAGTTGTTGATAGTGATGAGGTAGTTCCTATACCTATAGACATTATCTATTCACTCCTATAAAATCTTGTCCTGGATAATCTTTTGGTGACTCTCCTTCATATTCTACTATTAATTTATCTAGATCTTTTCTTTCGGCATGAACGATATAATAACAATTTACGGCACCCCCTTCTCTATTTTTTACGATAATTTTTCTTCCCCACTCAATCTTTTCAACAAATAATTCTTGATATGATCCAAAAGGAGTAAGTTGGACTGTTATTGTTTCTGGATCTACCAACCCATTCCAATATTCTGGTAGATTAATGATATTATTGTTTTCTAATTTTCCTCTATAATATACACCAATCTCTGGACCTTCCAAGGAAACGTGACGCAAACGATGTCCTTGTTTGTTTGGATGTTTGATATCGAATGGTTTTGCTGGTAAAGCTTTTGCTAATGTTATCTCAGCAACAGTTTGTGGATTAATACCAACAGTTGTTGTGATATCACCTATAAATTTTGTAGCGGTACAGGTTTTATCTACTACAACTGTATTGAATACGTTTATCGTTGAACCACTATTCAGAGATGTTTTGCAATTAATTCCAGATGTTGCACTCAACGCAGCTCTAATAGTAGCACCAACTTTAGTAACAACTCCAGTGGAGTTTGTAATGGCAGTTCTATTAATTACCCCGAAAATATTTGTAATTCCCTTAACTTCCAAAGATATTGGATTTAATCCAGGTCCAATCATACAATTAGCTGTTGGAATTGGAGTGCCAGCTCCAATCCATATGGGACCATTCAATATAGACGATCCTGGTAGTGATGGAACAGCGGGTAAAAAAGAATAGTCAACTGGACCAACTACAAGTTTATCACCAATATATTTTACTGACTCTGCGGGCATAATTTATCCTCCAAGACAGGCTTTCAAGAATTTGTTAAATTTTTCATTAATTTTCAATAACTTTGTTAGTATACTGCCTTCAGTATCATCAGCTCCAGAACTTTGAGAATTTTGAATGTTTCCTGTAGTATCAACTGCTTGGGCACCAATAGAAGCACTGTTTGACATTACTTGATTGGAAACAGAACCTTTAAAATTTTGGACTGGTGCAGTTATTGCAACTTGTTTATTTGACTGAATAGTTACTTCACCCGATCCATCTTCCGCTACTAATCGTATACTCTGAGCTTTTATAATAACTTCTCCTCCAGGGGCTTCAATGTTTATATTTCCGTTCGAAGCACGTATTACTTTTGCGGGTTGTGCAGTATCGGTAATTTCTTTCCCACACAATTCATAAGAAGTTTTATCACAGGTTTGAAAATAATTTCCCTCTACAGTGTACTCAAATCCCTGACCGCTATCTGTAAAGACGGCATAATCAACTTTTTTTCCAGCAGCATCTATTGTCCCAGATTTTACTTCAAATCCAGGATATTTCTGATAAAACTCTTTGGGTTGGTCCGTCATACACAGTCTACTACATTTACAATTGTTGTTCCAATGCCTACTCTTGTACTTCTTGTTACATCATTATCAATAATGAATTGAGGTAGGTAATCTAATACAGGATAAAGAAGTGCCCCTTGTCCTGTTTGAGTATTTATAGTGACTTCTGGATATGTTTCAAATTCTTCTATACATTCTGCAGAATTTATTGCAATTATCGAACCAGCTGGACTTACGATTGGAGTCCATACACAATTTCCTACAAAAATAGTATCATCTGAACTATATCCATACCCTGGTCTATCAATGAATATAGAAGTTACTATTCCAGAAGAAATAGTAGAAATGCCCAGATTATCTCTGTTTACTACACCATCATCAAGAACATCTCTCACTCCTTCTATAGTTTTAACTATATCATTTAGATTTGTTGGACAATATCCAGATCCAGATTCTACCAAAACTATTGAATTAATAGAACCATTTTCATCAATACTGGACTTTGCTATAGCACCTTTACCATATCTTGTTTTATCAATCACACTGATGATCGGGGGACTACTGTACCCACGTCCTGGATTAGTTACTTTAATTGTTAAAATTGATCCATCTAAAGATGAAATCACAGCCTGAGCCTTTGCATCTACTCCATCACCAGATATTCTTATTTCTGGAGGTATGCATGTGTACCATTTTGTTCCTAGGGGTATAGATGGTGCATCTGATTGTGTAGTTGGATTTAATGCAGTTTCTCTACAATCTCCAAATGGAGTATCTTCAGATCCAAACATTGATAAAAATCCTATTGCTAGGTCTATGTTTTCATCGAAAGCTCCAAGAATATCGACATTATCTAAGATTTTTTCCCAAGCATCAGCTGATGGTAGATTCACTCCCTCGAAAGGATCCCAAGATTTAATTTCTCCACAAGTCAAAGCATCACAATCTAAGAAACTTAATATTTGTTGGACGAAGTTTAATCCCTGTCTTATATAATCGCCGACTTGCCCTATTCCGTCTGCCAACCAGTCTAAACCAGAAAGTATAGTTGATAATGCATCATCTGCCATTTGTGCGAGTTTATCAATAAGAGATGCAACCGTTTCTTCTACTGCACACGTAGGAATACTTGGTGTTTTACCTATCAATCCATTTAGGAGACTTTCAATGAAATCCCATAATGGTCCGAATAGTTTTTCAAATATGCAGAAAATTAAGTCTAAGATATTTTTAGTTGCCTCTGATATGGGAAGTTTTAATGGTTGTGGTAGAGTTGCTGAAATTCCTCTGAATAAACATCCAACCAGTTGAAATATATTATCTCTCATCCCATTAATGGTAACCTTCATTAATGAGGCTATCAGTCTGGCAACTTTTCTTATTTGACCGCTGATGTCTACTATTTTATTTCTTAGTGGGTCTATGAAACCATATGCAGTAGATTCTAGTCCGTTAACAAACTTTATAAAGTTACTTAGAGTTGCCTGTATAGATCCAATAATATTGGTACTACATCCATTTTCAGTTTGAACTGGAGGTTCAGTATCAAATTTATGTAAAAAAGCAACTTCTGCTTTTGTATCATAAAATAATTTGTCAGTTTCCAGTGAATGGGTCCATACTGCTCCTGCAGAACCAGATGTGTCTGATGACAATGGAGCAAAACCAGCATCTACATCCAATCCATTGGCACCAACACCAAAACTAGGATTACTACTTACAGAAAACTGTGATCCAGATCCCAGAGAACTTGCAATCTCTTTTATTGCAGCTTCTGGACTTTTCTTCTGTCTAGTTGCACTAGCGACTAGATTTCCCTTCTGTCCTGTAAAAGGTTCGAAAGGATTTGGATTATCTACATTTACTACTGCTGGACTTCTATGAAAACAACCCATTACAACAGGTTGTTGAGCTTCATCGCCATCAATGAAGAATCCAACTACAGATTCCCCACCAATAAGCATCGGTAGTTTTCCAAATCCTCCCTGACCCGGAGATCCATCAGCAGCACTAGTTAATACATGAGCCCATGGTAATTCATCATCGTCAAGTTCTAGTGGATTAAAACTATGATATCCAACAATTCTTACCTTACATCTATAACCCCAGGCATCATTGCCCTCATCTATACGTGTTTTTTCATTTCTCCAAACTGATGGATCAGCGACCTGGCCGATCCACCAGACGAAACCGTCTTTTCCAATAAAATTAGATTTTAGTAAGGATTCTTCAATCATCAGTCGTCGTATACTCTACACTCTGAAGCGTCTGGATGTGTATCGCAATAAAGTTCTAGTGGAGTAGGATCGTGATCATCGTCTGGATGATTTTCTTTGTATGCTTCAAGAGCCTCTAATTCTCCTTCCGTATGTCTACGAGCTTGTGGAGAAATAGTCGGGTCTTCGAGAATTTCTTTGTCCTTGGAAATGTGATCGTCTATGTTTTTCATTAGTTTGCACCGTAAAGTCCGTAAGAATCTCTAACCAATTTAAGAGATGTTACCATTTGTCCACTTTCAAAATGATGTCTCAATTCCTTTATTAGATAGTATCCACTTTGTCTTTCATCTGTTTCGGAGGATGATGCATCAATTTTTTGAAACTGTGCATTTATAATTTTACCAACCATTAGGTTGATATTCAATGGTACTGTCATATTTAGTGACTGAGTGAACAGCAGATTATAACGAGAGAAAGATTTTGCCATGTCAACATTATCTCTACCAGAATCTGATTTATCTCCAGCTTCATCATTGATACCCACATCACTAGTTCTGAATAATATTCTTGAAGGTCTATTGGCAAACTCTTCCGGATATGGGATTTCATTATCCGCTCCTAAGGTAGAATTTACTTCTTCCGATAGTTTATAAGTTATTCCTTCTATTCCATTAGTATAGATGTCATAGAAATAAGTAATATTGGCATACATTCCAACTCTGAGGGACTTCATTAAGTCCATATTTTTCTCCAATCCATAATTTAATATCTTGTACTCATTTCCAGTTTTATTTGTTTCTGTTATTTGAGTGTACTGATAGGTTGGTATATTTTCTTTATCTCCACCAGAAGATTGGGTATTTGTGGATGAAACTAAGGTATCGACACTTCTAAAATTAAATCCTTCATAATTTTCATAGAATAAGAATCCAGCAACACCTTTTCCAGCAGTTCCACTTTTGCCTGAAGATGATGTTGAAGGAATTGATTTTGGACCCAACCAAGTTAAAACATAAAAAGGTTTTTTCAAAGTTCCTATAAACTGAAAAGAATTTGAAGTTCTCTCAATGTTCTCCGACTCAAATCTATCAGTCTTCAAAACATCTCTTAAAATGGCAGTTACATGTTCATTTATTGGCTTTTTATTGTATTTCTTTTGAACTCTTGCAGTCTCATTTGTGAGTCCCTCTCTGGAAACTAGGTGGAGAGTAAATGTTTCCTGAGAACTTCCTGATGATAGTCCACTAACTTTATAAACATACATCTCTAACGCAAATTCTCCACTTGGAGTCACTACTTCAAATAAAACTTTTTCCCCACCTTGAATAGGTAGTCCATTATAAATTGAGTATTGTGACATGATTTGCATTGTCATAGTAATGCAAGGTGATAACAAGTCCTCAAAATAATCTGTATTAATAAGACTTCCGCTTAGGTCAATAGTTTTCTCTCCATCTACGGAAGTTATCTCTACTCTTCTATATTCTAAACTGTTTAATGCTTCTGTTGCCATACTAGGTCCCCGTTAATGTAGTTAAGAATATATTTTTCACTACATTATTTAACATTGATCCAGGAGAAGGCATTCCTCCTCCTTGATTGCCTCCGCCTCCACCACCAGCCATAATAGAAACTGGTCCATTGCCTGATAGTTGTTGTATTATAGGAACAACGACTATTCTACCTCTTGGGGAGTCATATGAATTATATCTAGCTATTTGTTTAGATATATTTGAATCTATTTTTTGCAATTCAAGTTTCGGTTTTTCAATAGGATTAATGGTTTGATCGGAGGCAACTGCTTCTATGTTTTCTGTTAAATCCTCTGAAAACTTTCCTTTATTTTGTTCATAATATTTTAGGTATTCTTTATAAGTTTGAGAATTTCCAATGCGAACATCATGTTTATCAGAAACATCACTATCTGTTCTTGCGACATGAAATTCATTTTCTGACATTAGTTTTTCTGGTTTTGATGGTTTTGCAGAAACTTCACTACTAGGTTCGCCTTCTTTTGGACCTTCTTTTTTCTTTACTTTTATATTACCACCAAATCTAAAATATTTGTCCATTGCTGGACCAGGATCTGTTGGTGGACCAGTAGTATTCTTATAAAATTCAAAGTGCAAATGTGGTCCGGTAGATCTACCGGCTCCCTTTGTACCTGGAGCTCCACCTGTTAATCCAATTACTTGTCCAGAAGCAACTTTATCTCCTGGTTTAACATGAATAGCACTCATGTGAAGATATCTTGTCTCCGTTCCATCTTCATGAGTTATTAGTATATTTCCACCAGCGGCATCAGCAGAAAATCCTGACTCTCTAACTGTACCTGGAACAACTAAACTTACTGGAGTTCCTTGAGGTACTGGTAAATCTTCTCCTTTGTGATTTCCACCTTTACCTTCATTATAATATTGCCTAAATTCTCCATAGTCTACAGTGTTAACATAACTACTTGGCAATTCTCCGCCAGTTACTGAATAAGTATTGTTTTGTGGGTCGTCCGGTCCAGTACCACCACCTTTTCTTGGTTTAATCTGAGTATGAGTTTGTGAAACGGTTTCTCCGGTTGTAGAATCTACACTTTCGACAGACATACTTCCAGATTTAGCAAAGACGGCTTCAAAATTAACCACGACTTGTTCAAATTTATTCAATACACCTTGAAAATTAGTTCCGGAACTAAAAGATTTTTCTCTTTGTTTTTGTGTTTGTTCTCTTAATCTTTGTTCCGTTTCTTCTTTGAGGGACTTTTCTCCAGTGACAGTCTCATAAGCTCTATCCCCAAGATATCCGCCGAGAAAGTTTCCTGCCATACTTCCAACGACAAATCCCAAACCAGGTATAGGAATTAACGCTTGTCCAATAGCACCACCCAAAAGTGATCCAGCAAGAGCACCACCCGCTCCTGAAGCAGCTTTACCTACACTTTCTCCTTCAGCGAGACCCGTAGCAAAATCTAGTCCAGCAAAGGCTGCATTAGCGAGACCTAATGCTTTGATGCCACCTAATCTTATTCCCTTACCTTTTGGTATTGGTTTTCCTGCTTTTGTACTAGGTTTCCCTCGACCACCAAACATTTCCCCAAGGAAACCACCAAGATCTAGAGCTCCAGAAAATAAACTAGACAGTAAACTACCAGGTCTACCAAATGTTGAGGCTACGTTTAGACTTTGTAAATTTTTTATTTTCTTTTCACTTGGAAGTTTTACTGCTCTAATTTTTTTGGTCTCAATTTCCATGAACCCAAGAAAACTATTGAATGAGGTTTGAGTGGACCTCATAGCAGATCTTGATCTGTTTATTTTTACAATATTGTTTATGGGTCCCAACATTGGGGAGGAGAGTTTTTCTTTTGCTGCCATTATCCGTCTACAATATTATAAACAGTTTTTGAGAACATAGTGAAGAAATTATCATCATTCGATGAATTTAAGAATGGTATTGATGGCGCTCCAGCACCTGATCCACCACCCCCGCCACCTAGTGCTTGTGACACCATTCCACCAATACCTCCACCAACTGAACTCAAGTTTTCCATAGTTACTACTGGTAAAATAACAATTTCTGGTTTTTGACCAGATGCTTCAACGGGTTTAGAAACATCACCAGCAAGTTGCTGTCTTAATTCTTGTTCTGCAGCTGCAGGTGTAATCGGTTGTTTAGCGGGTTCTACTGAAGATTCTAAAACTTCTAACATACCTACTGGTCCACCAGCATCACCATGGAAGAAATTTCCACCAGTTCCTCGATAAAAGTCAACACCTTTTACCATATTTTTTAGTTGTGTCTGACCTTTGAAATATCTTCTACCTTTAACACCTTCTCTAGCTGATGTTGATAGTGCTCCACCTGTTTTAAAATCTGTTAGAACTTCACTTGCTTTTGCAGCAGAACCTTTTCTTCCAAATAGTTTTTCTAGATTCTCAAGTCCATTTGGACCAGCAGAAATTTCTTTTAATTTTTTAATTCTTTCTTCTGGAGTTTTTCCCAATTTAGCAGCGATAGGGCCATATACTTTAGAAGCATCTGGATCAAGACTTTCTGCGTATATTGCAGAAGAAATTGGACTAAATTGTTCTTTTGCTGTTACTTGTCCGAACAAATCACCATAACCAGAGTGGTCTGCTGCTGCACGATTTAACATAACCTGCATTGCATCCGCAGCGTTTTGTCCTCCAGTACCTTCTAGAATAGATGTGAATGCGGCAAGATTTTCAGCGGAAGATGAAGATCCAACTGTACTACCAGAAGATCCAGTAGTATCTTTTTTATCTCCTTGATCAGGTATATCACCAGTAAATACGCCACTTCCACTTGAGGAAGAACCAGAAGTTTCAGCTCCTTTAGCAAAAGATCTCAATGCTCGGTCAAATCTATCAAGTATTTGGGAAAATTTATCTAATAAGAACCCATCTATACCACCAGATCCCATTTCAGTAATGGGTCCGGCAGAAACTGGTTGTGTTGTTATTGCGTTAACAGACTTAGTAGCTAATGCAGCACCGCCAGCAAGAGCTGCGCCACCCAAAAGCATTTTAGCCAAATTTCCTTTGCGACCTGAAGCTTGTCTTTTAAGACGGCCGCCAGGTACATTGATATCCATGTTTATTCCACCAGGACCAGTGCTTGCTCTTGGTAGATTGGAAAGTTGTTTTACTATTTTTACAATAGTTTTTCTTATTAAAATACCAATTCTAAATGACTCTGAAAATGTGTCTTGAAGAGCCTTTAAATTATCACCAAGTCTTTTTATATTTCTTCTATCTCCAAGAAACTGAATATAACCAATAGCGTTTCTATAAAGATCTAAAAAGTTTTGCAGTATTTTATTAGGGGGATTTGATGTAGCTTCTTCTACTTGTTCCTGATTTGATTGAAGTTGTTCAGAAAATCTATTTTCAATTACTTGTTGTATATTTTGATTTATTGATTGTAAATTATTTTGAACATTCGATAATATATTACTAGATAAAGTTTGAATAATTGATCCCAAGTCTGGAGTTCTGGGAGCGACTGCAGCGGTTCCTCCTCTTTGAAATCCAACAATTTTATTCGCAGCAGATGTGACAACTGAATTGCCTAGAGGAGATCCACCCCCCAAAAAATTCACAGCACCAGAAGCACTAGCCTTTTTATTGCTCTGCGTAACTCCTGGATTGATTGCTGGTTTAATTGCCACGGTTTGCTGCCTGTCTAGCTTTTTCGTTTTCCTCTTCTATATGTTGTTTCAACAGAGCGAGATAAATGTCTCTCTCCCAAGGCATCATATTTTCAATCTCAGTCAAAGAGTATTTATGGAACTGCATGAGAGCGAAATTAATTCGATAATATGACTCCAATTCCATGTGAGCCATTATCAGTCGAAAAAACTCGTTAATCCCTCCAGCGTTACGGTATTTTTAACTTTTGTTTTTGGATTTGTTACCTCAAAAGTATGGGATAGTTTTGGCATAGTTTCAAAGAACTTTTCAATTTTTTTGAATTGGTCCGTATTCATACCTTCAATGAACTCAATGAGTTCTTTTTTAGTACAATCTGATGCAGACCATGCTTCCTCTTTTGTATAAACCGAATCAATGCACGAAGCGATGATATCAAAAGACTTTTCAATCGTTGATACCGATTCATCAGAGGAAAAATCAAAATTATTCTTGATAAATTGATCTAATGATGGATATTTCATTTTGAGAGCAATTTCACCATCCAACATTATCTCCTGATTATGTTCCGAATCTTTTTGAACTTGAATTTCATCAACATAAATTTTGACTGGAACTTGAGTCTCACCATCATCTGAACATGTTACAACCAAATCAATTGCTTCCCCAACAGACTTTCCTCTAACATTTAAGAAAATGTATTCGATGTCGAAAGAAGGTAAACTTTCTACTTTTATGCCTCTTGTTAGAATGCAATCTTTTAATACATCTTTAATTGCAGTTGTAATTTGTTTTACATTTTGACTTTCTAAAGCCAAGATTAAAACTTTTTCTTCTTTAACTAGAAAAGGACGATACTTGATCTTTTTTCCCGTCGAAGGTAGTTCCAATTCATATGTTGGAGTGGATATCTTTGGTAATGGCATTTAAAATTATATAATCAATTAAATTTATTTATTGGACCATTTTAAGATCTGTCCGAGAAAGTTATAGCTGGTCGTTGAGTTATTATATTTTCAATAGAACCAAATGCATCTGTTGCATTACCCTGACCCTGATGATTCAATATTACATATCTGTCGTAAGTAAAATTAACAGTTGTTTTTGTAATTGTGCTTCCTTCATATGTAACAGGTATAGCAGTTATTTGTGTTGGGAAAGCATTAATAAATCTATAAGTCAACATTGATGGCGATCTAACAACTTTACCTGTTGTATCATCAATAAACATATCTCTTTCAAATTTTGTTATTGATAATTCTCTCTTATAAGTGTCTGGGTATCTAAATCTAAAAATTTGATTTCTATCAAATTGGCCAACTCCACCACGAGGATTTCCTGTGCGGGGTCTACCACCAGAATCATACAGTGGATTTATAAAATTTAACCACTCCTCGAATAATCTTATAATCCCATATTCAGCATCAACATAAAACTCCATCGTAATATCTTCAAAGTCTCTTCTATTGACAAATTTTTCCCTAACACCCTGTCTAGATCCAACTTCTTCACTTAATGATAGAGTTGCTCCAGGAAGAGAAGTCCTGTAAACCATAAATTCATAACGAAGAGAATTTATATTAGCATTATTGCCACTAAAAAGACTATCACCGAGAACTCCACAACTAATCAACCAAGAATTAACATCGGAATCTGCACTACCACCAGTGTAAGTATCTCCAAGATGTAGTGTTACTTTATATTGACTGGTTTGAGATAATTCTCCAAATAAATCCTGAACACTAGGAAGTGACCCTTTCCCATCATTTGTTCCCCTTGGAAGAGTCATCCGTGCATATATCGGATCTACTCTATATGAATTTGATGAGTAATCTGGTCTGAACGGTTCAGCCATCTATAAATATTTCTTAAGGATCTATACTATGTATATGAGTTACAAGGGAAAATACAAACCAACTAACCCACAAAAATATAAGGGCAATCCAACTAATATCATTTATCGTTCTTTGTGGGAAAGAAAGTTTATGAGATATTGTGACTTGAATGAAAACGTTAACCAATGGCAATCAGAAGAATTTTGGATACCATATCGTTCACCACTTGACAATAGAATACACAGATATTTTCCAGACTTCTTCGTTAAGTACAAAGATAAGGATGGAAAAACTAGAACGGTTGTAATTGAAATAAAACCAAAAAAAGAAGTAAAAATGCCTGAAAGAAATCCTAAGAGAAGAACTAAATCGTGGGCATATAGTGTTCAAACATGGGTTGTCAATCAAGCAAAGTGGGAAGCCGCAAAAGAATATTGTGCAGATCGTAACTATGAGTTTAGAATCATGACAGAGGAGGATCTAGGCATATGAGTTTCGACGGAATATTCCAACCTGGAGAAGGTTTTGGATACGATCTGATCAAAAAATTCAAAGGAAAGAACGTCAAGAGTGACACTTACACTGGAGAACTCAGACAATATCTTGGGGAACTTGAACAGTTTAGTATTCACGAAATTGACACTGGTGGAATTGAGGTTGGTAGATTATATTTCTTCATTTATGGAGCATCCACCCCTGGACTTAAGTTCTATGATACA
>Ga0129345_1000415_pt1 | contig 15380 bp, 19 predicted proteins | sample CPBDNA_FD_94425 | JGI IMG/M metagenome (GOLD analysis project Ga0129345, IMG submission 94425) | Freshwater to marine salinity gradient microbial communities from Chesapeake Bay, USA - CPBay_Sum_20_0.8_DNA | ecosystem: Environmental > Aquatic > Marine > Coastal | place: USA: Chesapeake Bay...
AGGGCCGGCAGGTTATACCGCTGCTCTATATGCGTCAAGAGCGAACTTGAACCCAGTACTTATAACAGGTCTTGAGATAGGTGGTCAATTAACAACAACAACTGATGTTGAAAATTGGCCTGGGGATGCCAACGATTTACAAGGACCTGACCTGATGGAAAGAATGAAAGATCACGTTGGCAAATTTGACAATGAAATCATTATGGATCAAATCAAGTCAGTAAATCTTGATAATAAGCCTTTTGAACTTACAGGCGATGATAGTATCTATACATGTGATAGCCTCATAATTGCTACTGGTGCATCTGCGAAATATCTCGGACTTGAATCGGAAAAGTCGTATCTTGGCAAAGGAGTATCAGCATGTGCTACTTGTGATGGATTTTTCTATAGAGACCAAGAAATTGTAGTTGTTGGTGGTGGTAATACTGCGGTTGAAGAAGCTTTATATCTTGCAAATATTGCATCCAAAGTAACCCTTATACACAGAAGAGATAGTTTAAGAGCAGAAGCAATATTAATAGAGAGAATCAAAGAAAAAGAAAAAGAAGGTAAAGTAGAATTCCTATGGAATCATACGCTTGATGAAGTAGTTGGCGACGGAGATAAAGTTGAAGGAGTGAATGTAAAAGATGTGAATACAAGCTCAATTAAAACTGTAAATTGTTCCGGAGTATTTATAGCCATTGGACATAAACCTAATACAGATATTTTTAAAAATTCATTAGAGATGGATAATACTGGGTACTTGAAGATAAGAGGTGGTACTGACGGTAATGCTACTCAATGTTCAATTCCTGGTATATTTGCTGCGGGAGATGTATCTGATTCAGTCTACAGACAAGCGATAACTTCTGCTGGAGCTGGCTGTATGGCCGCATTAGATGCAGAAAAATATTTAGACAAATAACTCTAAATACTATTACCCAAAAAATGCATACTAAGTATGTATAAAAAAAGTATTATCATAACAAAATATGTAAGCGATAATATATAGTGTATAAATTCATACTTATCGTTAAGTTTTTTTCTTGCAAAAGCTACAACAAGTATAGAGAAAAATAATATTATTAATATTCTCATAATATTCTCTCATTAATAATGTTTTTAATTTCTTCAACATCTTTATTAGCGATAATCATTCTTTCTTCTTGATTTTCAAGCATTCTAACTTTTTCAGTTACAAAAGAATCATCAGAAATAATATCGGATACCGTTTCTTTGAATTTTGCAGGATGCGCAGTGGATAATGTTACAAGTATATCTTCCGATAAAGATTGTTTTTTGCCACACACGACACCTACAGCAGTATGCGGATCTAATGTAATATTATATTTTGAATAATATTCTAAAATCGTTTGATTTACTTCATTATTAGAAGCGCTATCTGACGTGAAGTATTTAGATATGTAAGCACGGCACTCATCTGTTAATGTAAATGTCCCTTCTTTTTTTAGATTAGTCATAATCTCTTTTACATAACTAGAGTCTTTACAGGAATCATAAACTAATCGTTCAAAATTACTTGATACCTGTATATCAATACTCGGTGATGATGTGCTTACAACATCCTTAATAGTATGCTCACCAGATTTCAAAGCAATATCTAATATATTGTTTTCATTAGTTGCAATAATAAGTTTTTTAAATTTAAGACCCATTTTTTTTGAAATATATCCCGCTAGAATATCGCCAAAGTTTCCAGTTGGAACTGAGTAGACTATATTTTCACTATTTTCAATCCTACTTGCAGAATAAAAATAATATGTTATTTGACACATAATTCTTGCCCAATTTATTGAATTAATTGCACCTAAATTATTAGTTTTTTTATAATCATGATCAGAGAATATTTCTTTTATAATACTCTGGCAGTCATCAAAGTTACCCTTTACAGCAATATTTATAACGTTATCTGAATTTATAGTAGTCATGAATTTACGCTGTGTAGGTGATATTAGATTATAAGGATGTAATATAAATACATTTGAAGATTGAATATTCTCAAAGCCATATATTGCAGCAGATCCAGTATCTCCTGAGGTCGCACCAAGGATATTAATTTTTTTATTATCCATATCCAAATAGTAGCCCATAAGTCTTCCGATAAATTGCATCGCGATATCTTTAAAGGCATATGTTGGGCCATAAAATAATTCCAATAGATATTCATTATTAGAAATTTTATTTACCGGTGTAATATTCTTATCTGTAAAATCTTTATAAGAGTCCTCGATAAGTTCTTGAATTTTATTATCAGTGATTGAACCGTCAACAAATGGTTTAAAAATATGAAAAGCAATTTCTTGGTATGACATATTTGAAAAAGAATCTATTATCGATTGGTCAATTTTTGGCCAGTATTCAGGAAGGTAGAGGCCTCCATCAGAAGCAAGTCCTTCAAATATTACATCGCTAAACAATAACTCTTTTGCTTCGCCACGGGTACTCTTATATTTAAGAAACTTATTATTAGTCATTATCTGAAAAAACTCTTATTAAATTTACTTTTCCGTTGATATTATTTAAAGATTCTATTTTATTTATAGAAGATAATATTTTTTCATATGAAACAGAGTTAGTAATCATAACTATAGGAATGAGTTTTTCTGACTCAAATGGCTCATGCTGAGTAACAGCCTCAATACTAATATCATGTGATGCGAGTGTTGATGTCACCTCAGCCATTACTCCAGGGACATCATTAGCGAATATTCTTAAGTAATACTGTGTTGAGATTTCATTGATATCAATAATATTCTTGCTAGTAAACATATAATCATCATTTTTATTAGATACATATTTTTTAAAAATACAAAAATCTTTTATATTCGAAATAACTGCTGAAGCAGTAGCCTCTCCACCTGCTCCATGCCCATAAAGCAAAGATGTTCCAAAGCGATCGCCTACTGTTCGCACTGCATTCATTACTCCATCTACATTGGATAAAATGTTTGAATTATGAATAAGAACGGGGTGGGCCCTACACTCAATGTTTTCGTCAGTGGCTTTTGTAATAGCTACATGCTTTATCGTATAACTCAATTCTTTAGCATAATCTATGTCCATACTATCAATATTTTCAATCCCCTCAATGTACATATTCTTATAAGGAGACTTAATTTTATACGCAAGCATTGCAAGAATAGATATCTTATGAGCTGCATCAAATCCTCCAACGTCAAAAGTTGGATCTGCTTCTGCATATCCTAACTCTTGAGCCATACTTAAAGCCTGTGAAAAGTTTTTATTATTTGAAGACATTTGATCTAATATATAGTTACAAGTGCCATTAATAATTCCACTGATAGATGAAATACTTTCATTTAACATGTTATGTGTCAGAGAGTTTATAATAGGCACAGCTCCAGCAACAGCTGCTTCAAAACCAAAGTAGACATTATATTTATTAGAAAGCTGAAATAATTCATCTCCATGTTCAGCAATTAGAGCTTTATTTGCAGTGATAACAGATTTGTTATTTTGAATAGCTTTCGTGACTAGTTCTTTTGCTACGTCTACGCCGCCAACTAATTCTATTATTAAATCACAATCTGATTGGACTACGCTGAGAATATCAGATGAGAACTGAATGTTGTCATTGTCGAACTTTTTCTTTTCAATGGATCTATCTGCAATCACAGATATTGTTATTTTTTCATTGCAGTTATTAGATATTAAATCTTGATATTTAAGAAAATGACTTACTAAGTTTTTTCCTACTGTACCAAAACCGCACACACCTATCTTAAACATTTAGACTCCTATATAATGTGGATATAATATCATAATAATATCGAATTTCGCTTGGATTATGGAACTAGTAGAAGACAAATATATTAATGACTTTAGTATTAATAAATATATAGATAATACTATTATAATTAATAATTTCTCACATAAAAGTCCAATCATCTATAACCAGAGAGAAATAATTTTGTTCCCAGTTATAAAATCTAATTTAATACAATTAAAAGACATAGAAAGCTATCTTGATACGATTGATATGATTCTAATAGGAACTGGGATAGATGTAATTTTACCTGATGAAGGGTTTATTAGAGTTTTACATCAAAAAAATAAAGGTTTAGAGTTTATGAATACAACATCTGCATGCAAAACGCATAATTTATTATTATCAGAGAATCGCTCATTTATCTCAATACTCTATCCATAAAATAATTATTACAAATATTATTGCCAATAATAGTAAATATTTATTGATCAATTTAAGTATAGATTCACCATATTTATTACATATGAATGCAACTAAAAAGAATCTTGCAGAACGACCAATAATTGATATTAGTATGAAAAGAAAAATATTATAGCTCATTACTCCAGCACTAATGGTAAAAACTTTATATGGTATTGGTGTAAATGCAGAAATAAATAAAAAAATAATTCCATAGATTTCAAATAGGCTCTTAGCAGAAATAAAATCATCATACTTGTTAAACTGGTGAAGGTACGGTTCGATAAATTCAAATAAATAAAGACCTAAATAATAGCCAACTATTCCTCCTAATACTGACCATATTGAAGCTATGATTGTAATATTTACCCAATTATGCTTTTTAGAGAGAACCATTGGTGCTAATAACGCATCAGTAGGTATTGGGAAAAAAATAGACTCAAAAAAACTTAATATTCTTAAATAAATTATCGAACTTTTGGAACCACAACTATCAATAAATTTAGAAATAATCTTATTCATTTATTTCTATACCTGGAAGTAGCGGTACAAAAAATACATCTTCAACAGTTTTTTTTATGATTCCGTTTTTTGTATTTTTGAGTTTGACTAATTTCTGATTTTTGTTATCTATTAATGGAAGAACCATCCTTCCGTTCTCTGATATTTGAGAAATAAGATTATCAGGAATGCTCTCAGCCGCGGCTGTAATAATAACAGCATCATATGGGCTATTAGGTAAATAACCTAAGTGGCCATCGCCCAAAATAAATGATATGTTTTTAAAACCTAGTTGTAGGAGATTCTTTTTTGATTTTTCATGTAATGAAGATATTCTCTCAACTGTAGTAACCTTTTTAAATAACATTGACAATAAAGATGTTTGATATCCTGAACCTGTTCCAATCTCAAGAACATTATTCATCGAGTCTGTTTCATGAATAAGTTCAGTCATTCTTGCAACCATATATGGTTGAGATATAGTCTGTTTAAATCCAATTGGTAAAGATACATTTTCATATGCTCTATTTGCCAATGCAGTATCGATAAAAAGATGTCTTGGCATGTGTGAAATAAGATTCATTACTTCAGAATTTTTTATACCTAGTCTCTTGAGTTCATCAATAAGTTTTTCTCTGCTGGCAAGTGAAGTGAGGCCTGAACCTATGATTTTATCGATATTCATATTAGTTATTTTATTTTTTTATAAGTAACATTGTCAGTCATATCAATCTTAAGAGGCGTGATCGAAATAAAACCTTTTCTAACTATATCAAAGTCACATCCAGGAGATATCAATCCTTTACCGACGTTTCCAATATTATAAAATGTTTTTTTATCTTTAAGTGCAAGTGATGCTCTTTTAGATATTTCTCTTCTACCTTGTTTTGTAATTTTTATTCCTTTTATTTTGACTAGCGGTAAATCAGGTATATTAATGTTTAGAATAGATTTATATTGTATTAAGTTTTTAAATATATATTCAATTATATAAGATAATTTCTCATTTAAGTCATTCAAGTATTTTGGCTCTCTAGAAGTTATTGATATCGCTACACTTCCATATTTTGAATGTCTGCCTTCTATTGCTGCTCCTAATGTGCCTGAGTAAATTACATCATCGCCCATGTTTGAACCTAAATTGACACCACTAAATACTATATCAGGATATTTTTTAAGAATCCCTCTTGTAGCAATATTCACGCAATCAGCTGGAGTGCCATAAACTTTATAGTAATTATTTTCTATTCTATCTATACGAACTGGGTTATGAACACTTAGACTACTACTTGAAGCGCTAATATCCTTATTTGGTGCAACAGTTATGACTTTGCCATATTCTTTTAACACAGTCTGCAGCGCAATCAATCCTAATGATTTATATCCATCATCATTGGATAACAAAATATTCACAAATACTCCATATATAGATATGATTAAAGTACATAGTATAGCTTTATCACCTATGAAAAAAGATAAAAGAATAAAAGAATTAGATGATTGGTTGAAAAACTCAACAAATGAAGATTTTTCTTCTGAAGATAACCTCGCTCCTAAAGAAGATGAAATTGAAATGTTTGATTATGATTTTGATCAAATTTTATTAATTGATAATAATTATGGTAAGTTTGAATATAGAAGAAATGGAGTGCAAGAATATGTACTCAACAAACTTAAGAAAAAGAAAGTTTCAGATATTTTGGATACTATAGACCTTCATGGCGAAACAGTGAAAGATGCTATAAATAGGCTTAATGATTTCTTTATAAATTCCTACTCAAATGACGTAGAATATTTAAATGTAATATGCGGTAAGGGAATAAATAGTGTTAATAAGATACCCAAGATAAAAATTACAACACAAGCATATATTAAAAGGTCAAAGATAGTTAATGCTGCATGCTCTGCTAGTGATAGAGATGGTGGAGTTGGTGTTATAAAAGTTAAATTAAAAAATTAATTCTCTTTCTCTATTATTCAGATAACGATATTCACCTTCTTTCATATCATCTAGCTCAATAAAAGAATATTTTGATCTATGGAGTTTCATTGTTTTGATATTTATAGAAGACAAAGAATTTCTAATTTCTCTATTTTTACCTGTGGAAAGGATAATTTTATAAAAATTATTTCCTTCTAGTGATATGTAATCAAATTTTCCTATTTCTCCATTATTAATAGGAACTCCAGTAAGCAGTTTATCAATTTCTATTTTTGTCATTTCCTTATTAGTATGAAGTAAATATTCTCTAGTATGCGAAGATGATGGATGCATGAGCTTGTTTGCAATATCCCCATCATTAGTAAATAAAAGTAAACCACTCGTTTGAATATCCAATCGTCCAATATTTATCCATTTGCCTTCAACTTCTGGCAGATTATCAAAAACTGTAACTGAATTATGTGGATCAGCCCGGCTTACTACTTCACCTAAAGGCTTATAATATTTAATTATCTCAAGTTTCATTTGAGAAATATTAGGAATATTTATTATTTGATCATTTATTTTAACTATATCTCCTTTATTCCATTTATCACCAACTTGAGCAATAGAATCATTGATTTTAATTTTTCTAGATTCAATTAATCTCTCAGCAGTTCTTCTAGAGCAATAACCTATTAATGAAAGTAATTTTTGAAGTCTATACATATACCTGATAATTGATTATATTAATTAATTATGAAAAAGCTAAATATAACAATTGTTATTGTATCTGATACAAGAACACATGAAACAGATAAATCAGGAAAAAAACTTGTCGATATGATTACACGCGAGGGACATACAATTGTTAAAAAAATTATAGTAAAAGATAATATATATGAAATTAGAAAGACTGCCTCAGATTATATTCTAGATAATGAAATTGATGTGGTTATACTCAGCGGCGGAACAGGAATTACAGGTTCTGATGGTACACCTGAAGCTATTGAGCCTCTTCTTGATAAAAAAATAGATGGATTTGGTGAGATATTTAGATTGAAATCATACGAAAAAATAAAAACATCATCCTTGCAGTCAAGAGCGATAGCTGGTGTTGCAAATAGGACATTCATTTTTGTTTTACCTGGCTCGCTTGATGCATGTAAAACTGCATGGAATGATGTGATAAGCCATCAACTAAATAGCGATACTAAGCCCTGTAATTTGGTTATGTTGATGCCTAGACTAAAAGAATAACTAGATACTTTCTACGTCAGATATTTCAGGAAGATCAGAAAGTTTATTTTTATTAAAGTAATCTAAAAACTTAGTCGTTGTGCCAAACAGCTCTGGTTTACCAGGTGATTCTTTATGACCAACAACTTTTATCCATTCGAGTTCTAAAAGAGTTCTTATGATATTTGAATTTACAGCTATTCCTCTTATCTCTTCAATATCACCACGAGTAACTGGTTGTTTATAAGCAATAATAGCTGTAGTTTCTAAAAAAGCTTTTGAGAACTTATTTGTTCCTTTGTCTTTAAGTTTCGTTATGTATGCTTCAAGACCATTTTTTGCCTGAAATCTATAACCGCTTGCAACTTTACTTATATGTATTGCTTTGTTTCTATATTCTTGATTAAGGTTATCGATAGATTTTTCTATCTGTTTTTTAGTAATAGAGTCATCATCAAGTATCTTTATTAAGCTTGACAGAGACATTGGTTCGTCGCTAACAAGAAGTAAACATTCAATTGTATTTTCGAGAGAATATTTCATCATTTTATATTTATATAAATCTTCGACATCGATTCATTCTGAATTATGTCGACTAAAGATTCTTTAACAAGTTCTAATAAAGCAAGAAACGTAACTATAATACCTAATCTTCCTTCTTCCACATTAAATAACTTGATAAATTCTACATTTTCCCTATCTTTTATCATAGATAATATTGATGTCATTCTTTCTCTTACAGATAATGTTTCTGCCATTATGTTATGCGTCGAGAATATTTCAGCTCTCTTCAAAACATCAATAAAAGCTCTCTTAAGAAGTTCTATTTTGATGTCCGGCATCTCAATAGTTTTAGATTTCTTTACATCAATCGCATTTGAAACGACAAAAAAATCTCTGTTATTTCTAGACATATCATCAATCTGCTCTGATGCATTTTTATATTTCTGATATTCTAATAATCGTTTAATAAGGTTTGCTCTCGGATCTTCTTCTTCTTCTTCAGTTTCTGGTTCTACTGGTAATAGGAGTTTTGATTTAATCTCTGTCAGCGTAGACGCCATTACTAAATAATCGGCCGCTAGCTCAAACTGCATTTCCTCCATAATTGAGATGTAATGCATATACTGTTCAGTAATAGGTAAGATTGGGAGATCAGTTATATCTATATTTTGTTTTTTAATTAGATATAAAAGTAAATCTAAAGGCCCTTCAAACTCTTCTAAAATTACACGTAAATGCTCTGGTGGAATAAATAAATCATCAGGTATATCAGAAATGGTTTTACCATTATATATTGCAGTTATATTATTCAAAATTGAATCCCATAATCTTATTAACATCCTTGATTGTCTCATGAGCTCTCTCAGATGCTTTAGCAGATCCCTCTTTCAAAGTATCCTGTAAATACTTAGAATCTTGTCTAATTTTTTTTATCTCACTAGATATTGGCTCAACTAAGCTAATGACAATGTTTTTCATTTCAGATTTAAAATATGAAATCTCTTTATTTGCAAATATTTCTATAACTTTATCTTTGCTTATATTAGAAATAGAGCTATAAATTGTAATTAGATTATTAATTTCTGGTCGGGTGGTAAGCTCGTCATAAGATGAAGGCATGTTCATTGAATCAGATTTAGCTTTATTGATTTTATTCGAAATATCATCATTAGAATCAGTCAAAAGTATTCTAGAGTACTTAGATATATCTGATTTACTCATTTTATTATTAGCATCGCGAAGACTCATAACTCTGGGTGCATCTTTGTTTATAATTGGATCCGGGAGTTTAAAATATAACTGATCATAGTCTGTATTAAATTTATGAGCTATATCTCTGGTTAATTCAAGATGCTGCTTCTGATCGTCCCCGACAGGAACTTTATTAGCATGATACAATAAAATATCTGCAGCCATTAAAACCGGGTACGCATATAATCCAAGTGAAGCATTATCGCGATTTTTTCCAGCTTTATCCTTAAATTGTGTCATTCTATTAAGCCAGCCTACTCTAGCAGTGCAACTCAGATACCAAGATAGAACGCTATGCTCTCTAACTGCAGATTGATTAAAGAGAATACATTTTTTCGGATCCAAGCCACACGCTAAGAAAATAGCCAGGACACTATAGACATTCGCTCTTAATTCTACGGGATCCTGAAAGACTGTTATAGCATGTTGATCTACAATGCAAAAGATTGAATCAGAGTCATTTTGAAATGTGAGAAATTGCTTAATCGCACCTAGATAGTTACCCAAATGAATTTCACCAGTAGGCTGAACCCCGGAAAATACTGTATCTTTAGACATATAAAGAAGAAATCATATGCTTGTATTTTAACATAATCATATAATTAAGGTACTCTATAAATTTTTTAATATATGATTATAATGAAGTATGAGTGCGATGCGAATTAAACTAATTAAGAAAGGTTTAGAAAAGCTTAATCCTAAAAATATTGAAATTGAAGATGAAGGTCATTTGCATGTTGGGCATGCTGGCGCAAAATCAGGTGGTCATTTTAAATTGTCCATCGTCTCGGAATCATTTAATGGATTGAGTCAAATAAATAGGCATAAGCTTATATACAAAACGCTTGACGAATTAATGAAAACTGAAATTCATGCATTATCTATAAGCGCAAAAACACCATCGGAACTATAAGCTAAGCTTGAGTACATAAGCGTCTTCACGACCATTTTCAGATTCATAGTATCCGCGTCTAATGCCAATGCTTTTAAATTTTAGCTTATGGTATAGTGCTTGTGCTTCATTGTTGCTAGCTCTTACTTCTAAAATTATATCTTCAGATTTTCTAAGTTTTGCGTCATTAATAACTAAGTTTATCAATGATTGTCCGATACCTTTTCTTCTGAAAGCTGTGTTCACCGTTAAATTGAGAATATGAGTTTCTGGATAAGTAATTTTTGAAATAATATATCCAATAAGTTCATTATTAAAAAAAACTGAGAAAGAATTGTAATTATATAAGATACAATCTCTTAATATTTCTTTAGTCCACGGAAAAGAGTATGACGCAAGCTCCAGTTCGTAAACTTCATCCAAATCATTTATTGTCATTGGGGTGATATTATATAAATCTACACTTCTAGCAGACATTAATGTTTTCTCTCATAAATAATATATCATCCCATACTTTCTTTTTTTCGCTGGGACTTCTTAAAAGGTATGCGGGATGATAGAAGACTAAGGTAGGAATATTAGTTTCTTTATAATAATGTATGTTTGATCTCAATTTTGCCATAGGTTCAGAGGTGTTTAAAATTCTTTCTGCAGCTATTTTTCCAAGGAGAATAATAACCTTAGGTGATATTAGGCTAATTTGTTTATCAAGAAAATGTGCACAAGATGATATCTCTGTACTATTAGGGTTTCTATTTTCAGGTGGACGGCATTTTACAGTATTAGTAATGTATACATCATTCCTTGAGAGATTAATTGAGAAAAGAATTTCTGTAAGTAACTTGCCAGCCCTTCCTATGAAGGGTTCTCCTATTAAGTCCTCTTCTTTACCAGGAGCTTCACCAATTATCAATATATCTGCCTTTTCATTTCCTTCACCAAAAACAACATTATTTCTACCATTGGCTAGTTGACATTTTTGACAATTATTAGCCTCAAGTTGTAATTGACTGAAACTCTGTAAGTCATAATTAGTATTATTTTTAGTCTTTAACCAAGATGTATCTATGTTCATGAGAGTCAGTAACTCTTTTTTTCTAGAAATCATATGCCGGATAGTTTTTTTGTTTCAAGATTAGGGTTTTGGAATATTTTATTTATAGCATTTAAATAAGCAAGAACCGATGCCTTTACAATATCAGTATCTGCACCATGACCATTAACTATGACATCATCTTTTACAACTCTCACTGTAACTTCCCCTTGAGCATCAGTACCTGATGTAATGTTATTAACTGAGTAAAGTTTGAGCTCTACATTAAAATCTATTAGATGGTTAATTGCATTGTATGCAGCATCAACAGCTCCATCGCCTTCTGAAGATGATTGGAATTCTTCACCTTTAATATTTAGTTTTATTTTTGCAAAAGGTTTTTTTGAGGAATCAGATGTGACGGACATCTCAATCAGTTGTATATCCTCTCCGGATAATTGGATATTATTGGATAGTCTAATAATATCTTCATCATAAATTTCATGTTTTTTATCAGCAAGCTCTTTAAATCTATCAAAAAGATCGTTAAACGAATCATCAGAATCTGACTGAATATTAAGCTGAGCCATTTTCTGTTTTAAAGCATTTCTTCCTGAATGCTTACCAAGAACTAAAGAGTTGCTCACTAAACCTATATCCTCTGCTTTCATTATTTCATAAGTTTCTCTTGATTTAATAATGCCATCTTGATGTATACCTGATTCATGTGCAAAAGCATTCTTTCCAACTATTGCTTTATTAGGTTGAACTGGAAATCCTGTAATACTAGAAACCAATCTAGAACAATTCATAATTTTTTTTGTATCAATTCTAGTATCACAAGAAAATACATCTCTTCGTGTCTTTACCGTCATTACAATTTCTTCCAATGCTGCATTACCTGCTCTTTCTCCAAGGCCATTAATTGTACATTCTACCTGTCGCGCACCATGAAGTACTGATGATAATGAATTAGACACAGCAAGACCCAAATCATTATGACAATGAACTGAAAATATTGCCTGACTTGAATTAGGAACATTAGCAATAATTTTCTTTATCAACTCTCCAAATTGATGAGGCATATTATAACCAACTGTATCTGGAATATTAATTGTGGTTGCTCCTGCATCAATTACTTTTTCTATAATGTTACACAGAAATCTAAAATCGGATCTTCCTGCATCTTCAGGAGAAAATTCTACGTCCTCTGCATTATTCTTAGCTATCGTTACAGCCTTTACTGCATTTTCAATAACTTGCTCAGGTGTCATTTTTAATTTCATTTCCATGTGAATTGGTGATGTAGCAATAAATGTGTGTATTCTTGAATACTTAGCGTCTTTTAATGCATCCGCAGCTCGAAGGATATCTTTCTCTAGTGCTCTTGCTAATGCACATATTCTAGAATTTTTTATAGTTTTAGCAATTTCTTGTACTGCAGTAAAATCACCGTTACTAGCAATTGGGAAGCCTGCTTCGATAACATCAACGTTTAAATCGCTCAGTGCATTTGCAATTTGAATTTTTTCCTCAATATCCATTGATGCACCAGGACTCTGTTCACCGTCTCTAAGTGTAGTATCAAATATTATTAGATTGTCAGTATCGCTCATTTTCTAATTCCTTAACATAATAGAGTCTCACGGTGCATTATAACCTAAAGAAGGTAGAAGCAAAAAAACATATTAATATAAGTGACGTTATTAGTTATTTTTTGATGATAAATCTTGGTCACTTACACGATTTCTCCTAATTTTTCTTAAGACATATAATGAAGGACCTGATAATCCATATAAGAGGAAAAAAATGAACAATACTTTTGGAGGATCAAAAGATATAAAAGATATAACGAGAGAAATAGCAAATAGCGCTAAGTGTGGGATTTTTTGTTTGAGATCAATATCTTTAAAACTAACATATGCAATGTTACTAACCATTAATATAGATAGAGAAACGATCAATATAATTGTTAATATAATGTATGATGAAATATCAGCTCCTAAATCTACCATTAGCCACACATAACATATCAATACTGCTGCTGCTGCAGGACTCGCAAGGCCCATAAAATATTTCTTATCTGTTGTCTGATTTCTAGAGTTAAATCGAGCTAACCTTATCGCAGTAGATGCTATATATATGAAACAAGCAATATATGAAATTTTAGCAATGTATCCAGAAGTAAACATAGATAAACTAGAGAGATATATGAGAAGTGAAGGAGCTACGCCAAAACAAAGCATATCAGATAAACTATCAAAATATTCACCAAAAGATGTTTGTGTATTAGTCATGCGAGCTACCCTTCCATCTAAACCATCAAGAACCATAGCTATCAAGATGTATACAGAAGCATGAATAAAATTACCCTCAATAGCAACAACTATAGAATAAAAACCACAAAATAATGCCCCTGATGTAACCAAGTTTGGAAGTAAATATACTCCAGGTAATTTATTTTTTTTTCTTGTCAATTATTTGTCACCAACTAATTTATCTCCATCCATCCATGACATCATACTTCTGAGTTTTTTTCCTGTGCTCTCTATCAGATGCTCTGAACCTTCTTTTCTTAAACGATTAAATTCAGGAGAACCTGCTTTGATTTCATTTACAAAATCATTTGCAAATTTACCATTTTGGACATCAGCTAAAACAACTTTCATTTTGTCTTTAACATGATCATCAATCAAAAAGGGACCTTTTGTTAAGTCGCCATACTCTGCAGTATTTGATATTGAATATCTCATGTCAGTCATTCCACCTTCATACATTAAATCTACTATTAATTTTAGTTCATTAAGGCATTCAAAGTAGGCCATTTCTGGAGCATATCCAGCATCGACTAATGTTTCAAATCCTGCTTTCACAAGCGCTGTAACACCACCACATAAAACTGCTTGTTCGCCGAATAAATCGGTTTCTGTTTCTTCTTTAAAGTTTGTTTCTATAATTCCAGCACGGCCACCACCAATAGCAGATGCATATGCTAAAGCAATGGGTTTAGCTTGTCCAGATGCATCATTATGTATAGCAATAAGCGTTGGCACACCCTTTCCGTTTACGTATGTTGAACGTACTAAGTGACCGGGGCTTTTTGGAGCAATCATAAATACATCATGACATTCGGCAGGTTTAATTTGCCCATAATGAATATTAAATCCATGAGCAAATGCTATTGCAGCTGTTGACTTAAGATTAGGTTCAATACTATCTTTAAATAAGTCGGCTTGATATTCATCTGGTGCAAGTATCATTACAACATCAGCATCTGATACCGCATCAGGTATATTTTTTACTGTTAGCCCAGCAACAGTTGCTTTTTGTGCGCTTGAGGAACCCTCTCTGAGGCCGACTGTTACATTTGCGCCAGAATCTTTTAAGTTCATTGCATGTGCATGGCCTTGAGAACCAAATCCAATTATAGATACTTGAAGATTATTTATATTTTCCAAGTTAGCATCTTTGTCGTAATATACTTTCATTACATTCTCCTATTTTTTTATTTCTAATGATTCAGATCCTCTACTGATACCTAAAGCGCCTGACCTTACTTGTTCAATTATTTTTATTTTTCCAAGTGAATCAATAAAAGCAAGAATTTTTTCAGTAGGTCCAGTAAGCTCTATTGTGTATGTAGTATCTGTTACATCTATTATTCTAGCTCTAAATATATCTGTGAGTCTTTTAAGTTCATCTCTTTGTTTCAATGTTGATTTTACTTTTAGAAGTAACATTTCTCTTTCTATATGAGTTTCATCTGTTAAGTCTTTTACGTTTATGACATCAACTAACTTATCAAGTTGCTTCATTAATTGTGATGATTTAGCATCCGAACAAT
>Ga0129345_1000416_pt1 | contig 15373 bp, 29 predicted proteins | sample CPBDNA_FD_94425 | JGI IMG/M metagenome (GOLD analysis project Ga0129345, IMG submission 94425) | Freshwater to marine salinity gradient microbial communities from Chesapeake Bay, USA - CPBay_Sum_20_0.8_DNA | ecosystem: Environmental > Aquatic > Marine > Coastal | place: USA: Chesapeake Bay...
ATTCTCAAATGCTGATACTGGCTACAGATACATGGAAGCAACGAATAGTTTCAATGGAAACATTATAGATATATGCTCGCCGGATTGGTCCTCTGGTGTAAAAGAAGCGACATCAGAAATACAACCATATGAAAGTCTCGAATTGACTCACCTACCATGGGAGGAGACAATTGTGGTATTTGAGAATGGAACTCCTCATAGTGATTGGTATTATAATTCCGACAATAATACCATTTATTTAAACCAGATACCAAGCGAAGGTTCTTTGGTAGAAATGAGTTATTCAATAAAAGAATATTTGATTAATGGAGTAACGTCCTTAGAATAAAATTAAGCATCAAAATGCTTGACATGTCTATGTGATGCTGTTATAATAGTGTATAAACTACTTATTGTTGAAATCTTTTTAGAGAGGTGTGTATGATTTACAGGTTATTAGGGTCACTGCTGGGCGTTCTCGGCTTGTGCTGGGCGAAAGAGAGAGATCTATTGCTTATCCAATCATTCAAGTTGGAAAGAGAAAGTGATGAATTAAAGAAAGAAATAGAACTTCTTTCTGATGAGAATAAGGCACTGTGGGACATGCTCGAAGAGATGCAGGGTTCAAAAAAAGTAAACCCACAGACTGTAAATGATTTCGTTGAAGAGTTAAAAGATGCAGTGATGGAAGAGATGCTAAAAGATTTTGAGCCCGTTGGGGAAGCATGATGTCTAAAAGTAGGATTTTTTTATTTGATGTCGATGGAACCTTAACTCCACCAAGACAAAAAATGACTCAGAAGTTCGAAAAATTGTTTGGTAGATTCGTAGACACACAAGAGGTATTTTTGGTTTCTGGAAGCGATATAGAAAAGATCAGACAACAAGTGCCAGCACGTATCTTATCTAAATGTTCTGGAATATTTGGAAGCTCTGGAAATGAGTATGTTGGCAAAGATGGTGAGAGCTACAAAAATTCCTTTAAACCCCCAACCTCACTTATATCAGATCTGGAGAATTATTTGGATTCATCTCTCTATAAAACCAGAACAGGTAAACATATCGAATATCGCCCAGGAATGATAAACTTCAGTATAGTAGGTAGAAATGCCACTTTGGAACAACGTAGTGAATACAACAAATGGGACTCTTCCAATAATGAAAGGGGAGCCATAGCCAAGGATATACAAAATAAATATCCAGGAATTGATGTTAAAGTTGGCGGGCAGATCTCAATAGATATTTATCCTCGAGGTTTGGATAAGGCACAGTCGGTAGAATACGTCAGAGACATGTACGGAGATTGTTCTATTGTGTTTTTTGGAGATAGAACAGATAAAGATGGCAATGATTACAGCGTAACACAAGTCGTGAAAGAGGGAGACGTGATTCACCCAGTTGAAAGTGACGAAGACACCTACTTAATCTTAGAAAGTTATATGGGGCAGGATTTATAAAATGACAAAGAAAGATAACGAAAGTCAGGAACCCAAAATCTCAATTGAAGACGTTGAAGCAGAAGACTTAAAGCCGAAGCCTCGACCAAAGCTAGCTCCACGAGGAATTGAGACGTTTACGGTCTGTCGTCAGCATGATGAAACGGGTGTTTCTGGCGAAGGTGTCATCATCGAAGGCGTCGTTCTAGGGACTGGGCAGTGCATTGTTCACTGGCTTTATCCGCCGCCCCGAGGAGGTATCGCTATCTTTGATTCTATGACTGATTTTATAAAAGTTCATATCGAACCTCACCCTGGTAATAAAACTCTTATAACCTATCAAGATGGGGAACAAGAGATTTATGGAGACTAATTATAAGACAGGAGATAGAATATGAAAATCACCAAATCTAGATTGATTGAAATTATTACGGAAGAAGTCCATCAATCCAGGGCAATACCAAACCCACAAAAAATAGAAGAGCACAAGAGTCCAGAATTGTTCGCCAAGCAAATGGAAATGTATCACAATCAGCAAGTCAGCCCAATCAAAAATAAGGTAGATGTGATGCTCACAGAACATCAAAGATTGATGAGACTCACAGAAGAACTGGTAAAACGAATTAATGATCTTGAAGCGCAGATTGCGTCTATCAGTGGAGATGATAAAACTGTGCGACAATTAAAGATGAGCGATGATACAGAAGTTAGATAGGGAATTATAATAATGAAAGAATGGGACGAGTATCTACAGATTTTAGACGAAGTAGAAGAATATCAGAAATGGGCAAAGAAGCAAAACAAATCTTTCAAAGATGAGATGCTGAATTCTGGTCCTGTTCCAAATACCTCTCCTTACGTCAAAAAGGCACCTACAAGCTCCTTGTCAGGACTAGGCCCATTAGAAGAGAATGAAAGTGATTTACCGCGCGTAAAAGACGATTTAAACAAAAATATTTGGAATGAAGATAAGAAACTCAAGCCAGAAATCAGAGAGAAGTTATTGCAGATAGCAAAAGATTTTTATGAAAGTCTCGATTTGAAGGCTCCAATCCTAGATATAACCCTCACTGGATCAATAGCGAATTACAATTGGACTGATAAATCAGATATAGATTTACATATCGTTATTGATTATTTAGCAGAGAATGAAGATTCAGAATTGGTGAAGAAGTTTTTATCTCAAGCGAAAAGCAATTGGAATAAAAATCATGAAATAATGATAAGAGATCATGAGGTTGAAACTTACGTTCAAGACAATAACGAACCACATCACTCCACGGGAGTCTATTCGATATTGGAAGATAAATGGATTATTGAACCTGAAAAGAAAGAATTTGAAGTCAGTGAAGACGATGTATTCAAGAAGAGCGAATACTTCACAGATAAAATCGATTCAATTATTGAGTTACTAAACGAAGATAAAGCAGAAGAAGCATATGGAGATGCAGATAGGCTTACGGATAAATTAAGAAAGTATCGTCAGAGTGGATTAGAAACCGGAGGCGAGTTTTCTGTTGAGAACCTCGTATTTAAAATCTTAAGAAATTCTGGCTATATGGAACAATTATACGATGCCAAACGTCAGGCTTACGACTCAATTATGTCGATTAAAGAGCTTTCAAGGAAATAAAAATGAATGAAAATCCCGTCTTTTGAGTTAGGAGATATCGTAAGGTGGGAGCCCTCTCGTCTAATACCAGAAAAAATGGTTGATTATTGCTATGGGATGGTCATAAGAGAACCAGAACTAATAAAGGGAGGGGAATATTTTTATGGCGGCTCCGATAAAGATAGCTCGGACTCAAACATGACATTCATAGAGCCAATGACTGCAATTACAGTTTTCTCGTTTAGAGAACAAAAAGTCAAAATCTTATACCATAATCCAGAAGATATACCTCTCATAATAGAAAAAGTTGATTTTTCTGATAAAATATCTTGACATTCACAAAATAACCATATATAATATGTAATAGAGGTTAAGGTAACATGTTTGAAGAATATATTTCAGAACTAGAAGTAGAACATAATCTTGAAATGCTTTTGCCAAAATTGCAAGAAATGATTAATGAATACTATGGGCGCTCCTCTTCTGGGCAAGTTGTTCTTAGTAAGGACTTTCTTTCAGAATCGAGGCCTCCAGTTATTATCAAAAAGAAAGGCAGAGTATATTGGAAATTAATTTTGGAATATCAAAATGATTACGATGGTGCTTCTAGGAGTGTCTATGGTTTCGTTAGAAGAAGTGACGGGGCAATTCTGAAAGCAGCAAGTTGGCAAAAGCCAGAGACTAGGACAAAGGGCGCTATCAGAGGATATGTTACTGATGAATTCGCTCAAGATTATTTTAATGCTAGTGGAGTCATCTATGACGTTTAATACTCGTAAATTAATCTTGGAGCTATTAAATCAAGAACTTAGAAAATCCAATAGAATCCCGACTTTGATGTATCATGAAGAAATAAAAGAGGCAAAAAAAGATTTTCTGAAATATTTAGATTCCTCTGGAGAAAAGAATGGCTTATAAAATTCTAGGAAATGGACGCTCCTCCGGCAATATGGTATGGACAATGATCTATGTCGAGAACGGCTCGTTGAAAAGCGAGTTGGTGATTGGTCCAGCTTCAGAAACGATGTGTTTGAAATTGGCACAACAAGATTATTCAGGGCTAATTGCTGTTGTGCCTGGGCACAATAATGTGGTTTTCCCCGATCAAATCGATCTTGACATTCTCTTGACAAATTAATACTTGATTTAATCTTAGAATAAGTTTATAATGTATCTATGATTAATGCTCGGATGGTGGAACTGGTAGACACAACGGACTTAAAATCCGTTGCCTATATAGGCGTGCGGGTTCGATTCCCGCTCCGAGCACCACTATGCGCTAGTAACTCAGGGGTAAGAGTGTCCGTCTTATAAGCGGAATGTCGATGGTTCAATTCCATCCTAGCGTACCATAAACAACAACCGAGGAGAAAAACATGATTAGAAACTGTAAACATTGTGAAATGGAATTTAATGTCAACTCTCGTCGCAAGCGCGCTGTCGGTGGGTACATCAATGAATGTCCTGATTGTGTTGAGGAAAATGGAGGAGACAGTTCTCCCCCTAGATACTTGGGTGTTACTGCTGGTAATGGAAAAATGTGTGATGTTACAATTCTAAAATTTGATGATCACGCTTCGCGAACCGCATTTCAAAAAGCATGGAGAAATAATTCAGGGCAAAACTTAGGAAAAGAATGTCAGTTGGGCGATCATATCTCCTCGACCGCAGGCCTTAAATTCTCTATTGTCGCTCATAATGCTGGTAACGATAACCATAAAGGAAAATCGTAGTGATTGTTTCCATCAAGGAATACAAAGATAGGATAAGAGGAGTTGAACATCACAAAGATGGTGTATGCTACAGAATAGAAACCAGTGATGGGAAATGGGTAATCACAGCAGATTGTATCACAATCCGTAACCTGCACGGCTATCCACTTATCTTTGATATGATGTGGGATGCGGAGTGTTACTTGAGAAATATTTTGGGAGTTAAATAATTTTTTTTATAAAAATGCTTGACACACTAAACAAACAATGTTATATTAAGAATATAAAACAGTGGAGGTGAGATAAACATTCAATAAACAATCCAAGAGGCACGAGGATTTAAATTGCAATGCCATTGAAAAAAGAATCTAATTTTTGATTCTTTTCCGAGAGACAAAAAAACATCAGATAGAAAGAAATAATTCTTTTTCTTTTTATCCTTTAAACATAACAGGAGAACAAGATGTTAACAACAATTAAACAATTTAGCAAAGATTATAATGAAAAATATGTTTACTACGATCCAGCATTTCAGCGACGAATAGTTTGGCTAGCTACTCACGGCTGGGAATATGTAAAATCGATAACAAGAGGGTGGTCTTCATATTCGAAGATTGTTGTCGTAAACGTTCGCAAAAGCCTTAAGCGTGCACAACGCGCAGGGAATCAAGTCTCAGTTGATTATTTCCAGGATGTGCTGAATAAGGGGTATGAATATATTTCTGTTGACGGTCAGAATCGATCAAGATTCCTGGAACGACTCATCAATAATGATGAAAAGACTCTTCTCAAGGGAGAGTTCATTGATGCCGATGGAAATGAGATAGAGGTTGACAATAAACACTTTAAAGATATCGACTCAGATAGGCTTCGAGACGCCATTCTTAATGCAACTTTGGACGTTCATGAAGTAGTGGTTGAATCGAAGAGTGAATTATCCGAACTGTTCCAGAGCCTCAATGCTGGTGTTGCTCTCAATGACCAAGAATTGAGGCATTCGAGCGGAACGCCGGTATCTGACTGGGTTCGAGCGACAAGAAAGAAGCTGGCTACACAATTAGCTCGCATCGTTCACGAAGATAAGATCCCGCGCATGGAGGATGACGAGTTTGCTGCCAAGATGTTGATGGTACTAGTTGGGAAACCAAGTTCTGGCGATTGGGATCTTTCAAAGAAAGAGCTTGACCAGTTTTACAAAGTAGGATCAGATTTCTACAGCATCGATGATGAAAATTTTCCATATAGTGCAGAAGCCCAAAAGCGAGTTAAAACCATTCTTCACAACTGGTCTTTGGTCATTGACCACCAAGACGTTTATACTGGTAAGAGACGTGTACCGTTTAAACTAGCTTGGGCGTCTCTTTATGCTTGTGTTTGGGCCTATGATAATTCAATGGTGATAACCAATTACAGAGACTTCTTTTCGATTCTGAAAGCAATCGATGATGAGCTAACAACAGATTCCGAATCAGAATATGCGAAAGCTCGCACCGAGGCACGGAAGGATGGATTAGATCCAGATACGGTCAGTAAATCAGCTTACTACTTTAATTGGGTCGGCTTGCCTCACCAAATCAAATATCGAAATAAGAGGATTTCAGATCTTTCGAGTCAAATTGAGAAAAATTCCTTCACTATGTCTCTTCGTAGCGTGCCAGACAGTCATAACAATACATCATCAAGCGAGCTTGAAGAACCTTTCATCTCAGAAGATGAATTGCGGTGTGATGAATTACAATAGTTGACATCCCCCTGGTTATGTTGTATAATGTATATATTCAATACATCAATAAACGTAACCAGGGGATTAATTATGCTGAATGAAGGATACCTACAAGACTTAATCGAACAAACCTCAGAAGAATATTTTGAGCGAGATAGATATTTAGAAGAGCAGAAATCAGATTCTTCTAAGTTGGATACCAACTGCACCAGAGAGCAATTAGATGACGAAATTCCATTTTAAGCAAGGTGAATCGGTAATTCTCAAACCATCCACTAAGGCATCTCAACGAACACAAAATAGAATATTTGACAATGGGCCTAGCTTTTTGGTAGAACTTGAAGCAACACAATTATCAAAAACAGGCTCCCCCATTGACGGAAAGATATGTGTGTTATTCAGATCAAATAAAAACGAATGGTCTGGATGGTTGCCAATAGAGGAAGTGCATGTACTGACATCTCTTTGATAAAGCAAAGACAAATGAAAAATAATAAATTCTTACCAGGACAAATTATCAAATTGGACGAACCCAACTTGGGCTCCAGAAGTGAATGGAGATACATTATTTTAACTGGCCCGATAGTGAACGAAATTACTGGAAAAAATTGCTATGATGCTTATTGTATTAGAGCGCCAAGATACAGAAAGGAATCACTAGGAAAGATACACACAATTCTAGAATGTCATTTGATACCAATTGAATAACTTTTGACATTTAAGATATTGACTGTTGCTTAAATATGGTGTATAATGTTATCATGTTTAAGCGGAGGGATTTATATTATGAGTAATGAACAAATGCGACGTATTAATAGTCTGCTTGAAAAAGAGGAAGTATCTTCAGGCACAATAAACTTCATACAATCTCTTAAAGAACAGCTAACAAAGAAAGGAGCCTTGAGCGAGAAGCAGTGGTCTGCATTTCAAAAAGCAGAATATAGATACAGTGACGAGGCTATCGCTATCAGAAAATCTTGGATGGACAACTGGGACAAAGAAAAAGAAAGGAAAGCTAAGATAGCAGCAGAATACTATTCACATAACCCTCCATATTTTAGGGAACTATCACGAGCAATCTTGGGAGATGAAGAATATATCCCCACTGAAAAAGAATATCGAAAGCTGGTAGAAAACAAATATGCACAAAGCGTTTTAAGTATGGTGGAAGCTGAACCTCTTTATCCTGTTGGTTCTTTGGTAAAGATGCGGTCTAACCATGCTGTACCTCGCTCACTTCATGATAGGGAGGCCATAGTTGTTTCGAATGACGGGCCAATCAAATCTGCTGCCAAGGGTTCGAAATTATATAAGGTTCTGCCTTTTGGGCACTCAAACACGATAGAAGTCAAAGAAAGTCAATTAAAGAAGAAAAGGTGAAAGGCTCATTATGAAACTCGAAGATTTGAAAGTGGGGCACATATATAAATGGAAAGCCGCTTACAGGGGTGATGATGGAGATCACTGGCTGATTCTAAGGGAACTATCTACTGATTCGAGAAGTGTCTTCAGTAGAGAAGGCAAAGAACACAGGCGTTTTCAGTGGCTTTGCACATACGGTCCTGCTCTTCATCGCAATATAATCTTTGATATACCAGAAGACCAGGCTTCAGATTTAACTTTAATCTCTTGACATTTTTTTTGACAATTTAGTTGTTGACCTCCTTTTCTCCAGGGTGTATAATGTATATGTAATTTGGAGGAAAGAATCTATGGTTTATGTAAAAGGAAAAGAGGAGATAAAATGCTAAATAATAATTTAATCACAGTGCCTAATCCCGCAGAGTTTATTAGAAGGCTGGAAGAGCACCAATTATCGAAATTGGAATCTAGAGAGAGAGATAAATTGGAAGAGAAGAGAAAACAACGATCCGAATGGGAACTTCTGACACATAGTTTAGCAAATGCTATTTTAGATAAAATGATCTATCGAGGTCAGTCCGCTTGCGGATTTGCCGTTAGAGATTTCCTTGGAAGATCGGGGATCCATAGACGCAAAGATCATATAAGCGACTATAATGGATGGACGGGACTCTTGGAGGTCGCCCTAAGAAATATTAGATCAATAAATAAATGGCTGCTCGGTGACTGGGTTCACGACAGCCGTCCTTTCTTGAGAGCCCCTATAAAAGCCGGAAAAGTCTATAATTGGGATACATCTGTTGCCGTCCGATGTATTGATGATGGTCCGGTGCGATATTATGGATTTTCTGATGAACAAATGGCTTATTACAATAAGCGCAGAAATACTTTTATGTTTACAATTCTAAGAGATGTCGAAAAAATATTAAAAGAAAGGGGATACAAAGTCGAAAATAACATTGAGTTAAAGAGATGGAAAGATTCCAAAAGTACCATTTATTATGACGGATCCTTCAGAGTTTGGGCAGATTAAGCCGCAGTTTGTTATTGCTCTTCTTGACATTTTCTTGACAATTAAATCATTGACTCTAACTCCTCCGGGGTGTATAATGTATATGTAATTTGGAGGAAAGAGTCTATGGCTTATATAAAAGGAAAAAGAACTGTAAGTTGCACTTATTGTGGCGGTGTTGGCCATAATCGTTCGACGTGTAAATCACTAGAAAGCTATGTAGAATCTGTGCGGGAAAAGCACGGCGACGACAATATAATTGTTCAGCATTACGACGCAAGAAAGAAAAAAAGGCAGCAATCAAATAAGACTCGCTCTTGCTCATATTGCGATGAGGAAGGACACAATCGTGCTACCTGTGGTGAACTCAAAGAGCATATGCAAGCTACAAAAGAGGAGAACGCTACTTTTCGTCGGAGAATCCTGGAAGCATTTCGGCGAACTGGTTTTGGTGTCGGCGCTCTAATCTCTAGCGAGCAACACAAGGAATATCGCGACTACACGTCCAACGATTACTTTCTTACTCCATATGTTATCACCAAGATTAACTGGGAAAACATAAATCAATGGAACAATGATTATTTCTTTTATGGCACCAAAAGAGAAAAACTCCCCTATGAAGCCAAAAACATAGCTCGCTTGAGTTATGATGATTTTCGGTGCCATGGCTGGGTTTGGGATGAAGACTTACTCAGGGCGCTCTTTCCTGCTACTACAGCCTTAAGTTGGATAACAGGAGAGCATTGGCGTTATAACAACAGGTGGGAAAACTTCTGCAAAGTTATTAGCCCGATTTCCACAGTGGAGCCTCCTGTTGATTGGTTAGAGGGCGGTAGCATCAAGGTTCTTAAAGATGCTTATACGAATAGAAAATCTTGGCAAGGCCCAATGTTAAAGCAAACTCCAGCATAAACTTCTTGACATTTTCTTGACAACTTTTATCTTTACCTTCTTTCCGAACGCATGTATAATGTATATGTAAGTTAGAGAAAGAAACCAAACCCAATTAGGAGAAACTCATGCCAGTAGCAATTTCATTCGCAAGCCTTAATTCTATGATTCCAACCCTTCTTTCTGGAGATGAAACGGACCTTTATTCGGTGTTGATTCGTGGTCGTCATGGTATTGGTAAATCATGGGTTGCATATCAAACCGCCTCTGGTTTGACTTGGGATGGAGAAAAAACCAGACCAATCAAAGAAGGGGAGCGTAAACTTCCAGTTGTCGAGATTCGCGCGTCACAAATGACGGAAGGAGACTTGCTTGGTCTACCTTCTCCTGCTCACGTTGACATCAACGGCGAGCAAGCGGCATCCTTGCGTCCCTTCGCCTGGTTAGTTAAAGCCTGCACTGAGCCGGTTGTACTTTTCTTAGATGAAGTCGACCGCGCTACAACAGAAGTTCGCCAAGGTTTTTTCCAATTGGGTGACAGTCGACAAATCAATGGCTGGAAACTCCATCCTGGGACAGTTGTTTTTGGTGCGGTCAATGGCGGACTTCACGCCGCGCAATACCAAGTGGCCGACATGGACCCAGCAGAACTTGATCGATGGGTATGTTTCGACGTCGAACCTTCAATTGAAGATTGGCTCTCATGGGGCAAGGGCGAGGTTCACGATATTATTTGGGACTTCATTAATCAAAATCGCGACCACCTAGAACACAAAGGTGAATTCGAGCCTGGGACGGTTTATCCCTCACGTCGCTCTTGGCATCGCCTTAGCAAAACTTTATCTAAAGTGAGTATGTTAGATGATGAGAATGCTGACATGGGACTCTTGTTCAATCTTTCTCACGGATTTGTTGGATTTGAGGCGGCTGTTGCCTTCAAAGACTTCGTTGAGAAGTATGAACGCCAAGTAACGGTTGAGGACGTTCTTGTCCACGGAAAGGTAGAGAAAACCAAAGACTTCGGTCTAGTCGAGCACGTTGCTTTGATTGACAAAATGTCCGCTTCCGGTCATTTCGAAGTAATATTGCAGGAAGAACTAGTCAAAAACCTGGTACAATATTTCGATACAATCCCAGCAGAGGCTCGTATGCGACTATTCACCACTTTGACTAATGATAATAGCCAAATTTCAGCAGAAAACGGCTCTAATTTTCATCGCGAGCTATCAAAGCAAGGCAAAGTCGAAGCATTTATTAAGTTGCTCGGTGGCAAATAAGGCAATAGGTCGCAGGCCCAGGAGTTTTTTTCGTCTTTTTGCTTCTGGGCCTCCCTGTTGCTTGACATTCTTTTGACATTTAAATTCTTTACATTGGTTCCGATAGGGTATATAATACATGTATCAAATGGAGTTAGAACATGAAACAAGAAACTTTTGATTTAGATAATCACATTGTTGACCTACTTCGCAGTGAGCCTTTTTTTGCAGCTTTATCTCGACGCATGGAGAAGGTTGCGACCAAAACTGTACCGACCGCAGGTGTAAAGTTTAATGAGGACCGTTCTCGGTTTGAACTATACTACAATCCTGATTTTATGGCAGAATTATTTCAGCTTGACGAGAAATACGTCAAAGGGGTTTTGTTGCATGAATTTTATCATATCATGCTGCTTCATGTTACGTCGAGACTCCCTGGAGGCAAGATGACAAAAAAATGGAATATCGCAACGGATTTAGCAATCAACTCAGAGTTAACTGCTTTTAAGCATGACCCAACATCGCCATCTGGATATTCCGTTGAAAGTTCTCTTCTTCCCACTGACAGAGCTTTGATTCCAACTATCGGAGATTTTAGTGAGCTTCCTCCGCATCTTTCCGCAGAAGAATATATGACAAGACTACCAGAGAATGAGGAAGAAGAAGGCGAGAAAGATGGCTCGGAATCGGGAGAATCGGGAGGTAATGGTTTCGATGACCATAGTGATTGGGGAGAATCAGGCTCATCATCCGAGGGTAGAAAGATAGCAGAAGAAAGATTAAAAGAGGCGATAAAAGAAGCATACATGGAAGCCCAATCGAAAGGCTTCGGGTCTGTCTCTTCATCGATGAAGCGTCAAATCAAAGAAGCTATTACCCCTAAAGTCAACTGGAGAGCGATTCTGCGCTCGTTTGTTAAAACATCTCAAAATGCTGATAAAACTTCTACTATCAAAAAACTGAATAGGAGATATGCTTATATTCATCCTGGGCGAAAAACCCGTAGACAAGCCAAAATAGCAGTATCGATTGACCAATCTGGATCCGTTTCTGATAGTATGCTGGCTGCGTTCTACGCCGAACTAGAAAAGTTGGCCCAGCTAGCAGAGTTTACTATTGTTCCGTTTGACACAAAGGTTTCAGAGGATAACATACATGTATGGAAAAAGGGCGAGCGCCATCAAAAGACACGATATATGAATGGTGGAACTGATTTCGACGCTCCAACAAAGTGGGTAAATGAGAATTTATTCGATGGACATATTATCTTAACTGATATGGAAGCACCTAAGCCAGTTCCTAGCAAATGTCAACGCATGTGGATGACTACTAAGAATCATGCAGAACGACCATACTTTCAAACAAATGAACGAGTAATAGCAATTGACGACTAATGAACTCCATATAGACAACTTAGACACAATAAAGCCAGGTGATTTATTGTTGTGTGACAGGCGCGGAGTCCCATGGCAAAGGTGGATAGTCTTAGAAGATTTTGGTGATTCTCTCAGGACATTTGTCACATTTAGCAATAAGCGCTCTTTCATCAAAGCTAGCACTACATTCGAATTCTATAAAAGCTCAATGCGTTCTTGGGTAAACAATAGTGGAAATAAATGGAGAATACAATACAACGAAATAAATAAATGATTTTATGAGAAGAGAGAAATAAGTTGCCTATCTACTTTGTGAAAAAGAAATATTATCCAGGACAAGTAGTTAGATATATCAGGACTGGCGCGGTCTATCTCTTGCTTGAGGAGAGGGAAATATCAATGTTATCTCCTTCTTTTTATAAGGAAGGTGGTTATGGATTTTATGTTTACGTTCTTTATAGCGGTAGAACTTGGGCAACGTCGGGAAAGAAGATAGAAATATTTATATTGGCCAATTCAGAATATTATGAGATTTTAAGCGACGCTTCGATCGACGGCGGCGGCCCGTGATTATTGGTGATTAGCGTGTTTCGCGCGATTTTTTTTCGCCAAATTTTTTCTAACAAACAATAAATAATAGAGTGACAGGGTGATTATATGATGTTTAAACGAGGCAATTTAATACGTCATAAAATAACAAAATCGCATTTCATTGTTTGTTCGCTTGAGGATTCAGAAGATAAGAGATTACCTTACAAACTAAAAGTTGTTTGCGTTCACAAAGGAGACAGCAGGATTATGCAAGTAGGTCTAGATGATTCTTATTATTTCAGAGATTTAAACAAAGAAGACATTGAATGTAGATGGAGCTTGATAAATGAAGTTTGAACCAGGAAATATTTTAGAGCACACTCCGACCAAAACAAGGTGGATTGTATTGACAAATAAATCTTTGCCTAAAAACAATCTTTATAAACAGAGTGTAAAAGCCTTTTGTATATATGTGGGAACTCACAGTCGGGCAAGAGAATATTGGAAAATCAACGACATAAACGAATTTGTCTTAACCGACCAAGATTTACATCCAGAAGATTATGTATGGAAAATAAAACATCATGAAAAACAAATTTAAACCAGGACAATTAGTAAGAAAAAAGAAAGCAGGTATAAACCTACATTATGTTGTGGACACAAAATACCCGATAATGTTGATTTATACAATACAATCACAATTCTTAAAAAATGATGGAACTTACTTAGAAGTTAACCAATCAGATTATGAACGGGTATAAAGGTGAATTTAAAAAACCAAGAAGAACTTTCAGTTGGTGACGTAGTAACTCTTGAATGGGCACGCGAGTTTCCAAAGGAAGAAGCTCCTTTATTTTTGGTTGTTGGGTCGTATGGTCACAAAAAGCATCACGACTGCCAAGTTCTAAAGATATATTGTTATTTTTCCAATCATAAAGATAGAAATACAAAAGGATGGATACACAGACTTTTTGAGATACCAGAATCAAAATTAATAAAATACAATTTTAAATAATCTACTTATAATGTGACGGATTTCTCACCAGGCGATTTAATAGAAGAGATACGAGATGATAAACTAGTTGCAAAGTATATCATAATCGATAAGCATTACTTGGAGGGGTGTAACTTAAATCAAATATTAGGCTATAGCGCGATTGTTATCTATTCTCCTAATGAATTAGATTGGTACAAGTTTAAGCCAGGAAGCCATTGGTTTATCAGATTGTCAGATATTAGAAATTCGACAGTAAGATTTAACGTGGTTGTATCTAGTAAATTGGGATGGCGTAAAAGTGAAAAAACTTAAATGCTCTCCAGGTGACATAATATCAGAAATGATTGGAGAAGTTGAGGCTTCAAGGTATATTATCATAGAAAAGGGAATAAGCATAGACTATAGAAGACATGAATATTCAATTTATAGAGGATATTTGATTTATGTTTGCAAAGATTGGGAAGATCTTCATAAAGTAGGAACAACTTGGCTAATAAACGATGAGCAGTTTGAATCAGGTGGCCTTGAAATGAAAGTTGTATTTAAAAGCGATTTATCTTGGAAAAACTTTGACACAAAAAAAGAACTTTGAAATCAGTGATTTAAGAATCGGTGACATATTAGTTGAAATGGGAGAACTCGAAGACGAGACTCTTGAGATTGCAAGATATTTGATTTATGACAAATTACTTGAAAAGCAAGATTATGAAGTAAGAGAGATGGTAAAAATATTATACTTTAAAACTTACTTATTGTATGTTGAGAAGAAGTATGATAATATATGGTCAAAAGCAAATAGTCCAGGTAGTATCTATTATTTATCGCAGTATGAAATAACAAATCATCATGATTGGATAAGAGTGTTTAAATCACCATTACCACCTATTGATTTCGATGATGAATAAGAAAGAGAAAGAAAAATAAAATGTCACAAATGAAAGAAACTCTGACAATTCAGCTTTCCCCAGGAGATATATTAGATGAATTGATGAGAGGAGAAAAGGTAGCTAGATATATTGTTATAGGAAAAGAAGTAAGACCCACTTATCAGATTGAAGAGGAAGCATATAAAAGAGTAATTTATAACCTTTATTTGATATGGTGTTCAGAAATATATGTGACAGAACGTTATAAACCAGGAGCACTCTGGACAATCGATCAAGAAGACTTATCATATGATGTTAGTGATTGGGATATTGTGTTTAAATCACCATTATCCTGGAGAGACTAATAATGGAGGAGATAAGTAAAAAAAGAAAGTATGATTTATTCCCAGGAGATATAATAAGAGAGATCCGAGATAATAAAGAAGTAGGTCGTTATATAATATTAACCAGAGTAATCCAAGGATTAAATGCTCAATACTATTATGTGGAATATGGATGTTATATACTTTATTTTTCAGATATTATGTATGGAATACCTAATAAGCCAGGTGAAATGTTCATTATAGATTCAATCAATTTAGAGAATGAACAGGAATGGG
>Ga0129345_1000417_pt1 | contig 15364 bp, 15 predicted proteins | sample CPBDNA_FD_94425 | JGI IMG/M metagenome (GOLD analysis project Ga0129345, IMG submission 94425) | Freshwater to marine salinity gradient microbial communities from Chesapeake Bay, USA - CPBay_Sum_20_0.8_DNA | ecosystem: Environmental > Aquatic > Marine > Coastal | place: USA: Chesapeake Bay...
CCTTTTTCAAAAGCAATATCGCCTAGCTTGGGTCTTTTGCTAGGGATGATTTCATAGTTACAATATTCGGCATAACTATTTAGAGTATAACCTGCTTTTCTTAGCTTATAAAACCATTCAGCAGAAGATTCCCAAGGCGTTTCTACAATTCTAGATTTAGTGTAACCCCTTAATGCCTTATCATATTCTGATAATAGTGCAAAACAATCGTTTATACCTCTAATATATTTACCGTAATCTTTAGATAATTTCTTTATAACATTTTCAGCTGTATAAATAGCTTTTAATAATTCTTTTTCTGTGTAATACATTTTCTAATTTTTTTAAATATACTGAACAATGATACAACCTTGTGACCCCGCACCAGGTTGCCGTGCGCTGCCGCTTTCTTGGGCTATTCCACCACCACCAGCGCCAAAGCTTGTTGCATCACTAGGAGCGACTGAGGTGCCGCTTGAATGTTGCATCCCCGCGCTTCCCCTAAAAGTCCAAGCTGAGTTCCAGTTACTTGCAGAGGTAATGCCATCTGGTAAGTTGGGTATTGGGCTGGCAGCGCCGTACCGTTGACCAGAACCAGTTATTGTAAAGCCATCGAAGCCACCTGTGTCAGAGCCAAGGCCAAAGTTAGGAGAGCCGCCGCCCGATGCTCCTGATCCATCTCCACCTATGTTCCAGCCAGGAGAACCGCCGCCCGTGTAGTTGTTGTCGCCACCTGATCCAGTTCCACCAGTTGATGCCCCTGCCCAACCCCATCCAGCGTATAAAGGCGAGCTTGCGTTTTCGCCAGTAGTGGTTGAATTAAGCTGGCTTCCAAACCCGCGCATACCGCCCGTTGCAGAAATCGCTGTTCCGCTATTTGGAGTGAATGAAGTTGTCCCCCCATTATAGCCTGATATTCTCGCACCACCGCCAGAAACTGCTGACGGTTTAGGACCGCCCGCACCAATAGCAATAGTAGCGCTTGTGACGGTAGAGTAGCTGTACGTTCTTACCGCTACACCCCCTGCCGCGCCGCCAGATGCAACCTTTTCTCGCCCACTGTCTGTTGACGCACCACCGCCAGAGCCACCCCCGCCAACAACCCAAACCTTAATTGAGCTAGCGCCAGAAACAGTTGCACGGCTCCAAGTTGTTCCAGAAGTTATAATATCCGTCCGAATTGGAAAGTCACTGTTTAAATAAAATACGGTTCCATCGCCCAGCGTCACAGGCTCAAGCGCACTATTTGGATCACCAAAAAATTTTACACGTCCATTAATCGTAATAATAGAAGCACCAGAAAAATTTGCAGGATACGAGGCAATCAGCGTTGCTCTGGATTTTGCATCAACCAAACTATTACTGCCGCTGTTCGCTCCAATTTGTGTTGATTGAATTTGTATACCCGCCATGATTTATATGCTAAAATTGGGCAAGGGCTGCACTTCGACAAGCTCTAAAACGGAAGTTGCCGTATTAATATCTGGGTGAGCAGGGGCATCGCGCAAAACCTGTTTGTCAGCGATAATCTGGGTGGTATCCGCGCCCGTTTCCAACGCTCTCATGTAGTCCGTGTCAAGCTGCTCAAGCATCGGTTTACGTGCTTGACGAATTTTGTCGCGCCAGATGTCTTTGGCTTTTTCTAAATTTACATCGATAACCGCTGCATTTTCGTCAACTTCCCAAGCATCTCGAAATACTCTCCAAGGCGTAACGCTGTAGTCTGCGGCATTATAGGATGTCGCGCCTATTTTAATGAATGTACTCATTTTATTCTCCTAGTAATGGATACAAACAGAAATGTTGTCTGCATCAGATTGCTGCCCAACACTACCTGCCCCACCTGTTCGCCCGTGCGTAATTCTTAGCGTGGTAGTTGATGGGCTGGCGTTGATAGATACCGCAACGGTTTGAATAGGGTGGTTTGTTACTTGGCGACCTGATCCACTAAAAGCATAGCTAGAGGTAGAAGTGGTAAAAGAAAAATTTAGTGTATAATCGCCAGTGGTATTGTCCGTAAATGAACTTAACCCTTGGTCATTTAAAATGCTGTTTGACGATAATGTATTCAGGCACCCCCAAACTCTTGAAAGGTTTAATACATTTCCATTGGTATCTTGAAACGCATTTGCTTTAAGTGTACTCATGCTGCCATCTCCCAAGCGTTACGAAATGTTCTGTCAGATGGAACTTGCTCTGTCCTGACGATTTTGAACATTGGACGGTTGTGTTCCTCTGCCCAACAACGCCGTGGCAAGTCTTTCATCACTAGATATTCCATCGCTTCTTCTTCTGTGAGGGGGCCAATGCGAGGGGCAGTCCATTGCAACGCATGTTTCTCAGGGTCATGCTTGAACGTGCTGTGACGACCTTCTTTGATAGCCTTCTGTTCATCGTCTTGAAGCTGCCAATACACCCAAATGGGAGGCAAGCCACCAGCCATTGCCATATCCAACCAGTTTTGACTTGGGACAAGAACCTTTGTGGGTTCATCAAGATGATCTGGATCATCAAAAATTACGCGGTATTTAGATTGCTTTGTCATGTTAAGAAACCTCATTGCAAGTTAGGCCAAGGCTAGGGTTATCAACATAACCACCACTATAACCTGCTAAATAACAAACTGAAGTTGTCCTAAAGTAGGATTGATTACCACCACCATAATCATCAGATAACCACTGCCACCAAGTAGATTGGTGGTGAGTAGATGAACTACATGCTTGGTATGTTGCCGTAGAAAAATTTGTTGAAAATGTTATGTAATATTGACCCGTGGAGTTATCGGTTAGTGACGAAACACCATGATTTTGATAAAGAGCAACCGTGCCTGTACCGTTAAAACTAGCGACAACTTGTGGCCCTATGTTGACGGTTCCCCCGCCCGTGGTCGCTTCTTGAATAGAGTTTACTTTAAGTGTACTCATTTGCCTAAAATCCTTTCTGCAAGATCTGTTAACATGTGCCTGTCTCCTCGACTGTCTGTAATATATTCTCTATCAGGCGCATTGACGACTTTGACGCCATCAAACACTAGCAGCCCGTCAACAAAATCAATGCCAAAAATGTTTTCGGCAAGCTCTTCAGGAGTAATTGTAACGTTACCCCATTGTAACCCAAAGTCAGATGAAAGATATATTTCTGCCATTATACAATCGTCCACGCCTCGCCATCGCCAACCGTGACCGTCACTCCACTCGCAATGGTGGTCGGCCCGATAGACATGGCGTTCAGAGTATTAGTGACTGTATAATTGGCGCTTATAGTTTGAGCCTGTTCTAAAACAGGAATGGTGCCATACTGCGCGTGACGTCCCGTTGAACTTACTGTGCCGCCACCACTAGTGCCACTTACAAGCTGTAAAATGTCAGGATCAGTGCCTTCGTCCATACGAAGTGCTTGTCGCCCACCTACAACAACCCGCCAATCATCCGTAGAAGGATAACCCATATAACTATCAGTGTCTCCGTTGTGATATATATAAGCAGCAAGGTACTGACTGTAAAAATATGGTGTGTTGCCTGATTGATATTTGTCATTATTTAAATTTGTAAAGTTAGCGTCCATTTCTGTATGAGTGAGCGCAGAGCCTTTACCTGCTCTTGTTACTATTGTACTCATCGATAATCGTATCCCCTCGTAGTGGAAACGTAATCGTATTTAAAGTCTTCTCTTTTATCAAGAATATATTCAAAGTACATTTCCATTTGTTTTTGCCAATTTTCTTGTAGTTCAGGATTTACAATTCCTGATTTATAACTGTTTAATGCTTTTTGCATCCAATTATAAGGATCTTTGTTATTAAATAAATACTTATTAATGTGATAAAAAGAACCTTCTCGAACTTTATTATAAACATCAATAGGATCTATTTCTTTTCCTAAAGCTACAGCATAAACTGCACTTTCAGTCATATGAGATAAATGTGCTACTTCACAACCTAATAGCAGCTTGTACATGTTAATATCTCTTTCAAGAACAATATCCCCAAGCATATCTCTTAATTCACCTACTATAGCGTGAGTTGTAAGAGGGTGTGGTTTAAACCAAATATCACCCTCCCACTTATCTCTTAAATAACACAATTTATTAGCGCAAATAGTTTCTTTAATTTTATTAGAACCTAAAGGTATAATTAAATGATCTTTTGGTTTAATATCATGATCTTTTATATGATCATACTTATTAGAAGTACCATTTGTAGCTTTTTCTTTAAAGTAAGACATAAAGTCTGTAGTTATTTCACAATTATCAGCATAAGCGTCTGGTAGTTGTTCACAACGTAACCGTTGTTGAAGAGGATTCATGGAAAAGCAATGCGCCCATTCAGTATACTGTATTGTTTTAAAATAAGGAAGTTCATTTGCTACTACATCATAAGCAGATTCAATTTTGTATTTCTTAATTAATTTAAGAAAATGTTTTTCACAATCTTTTAAATGAAATAGTGTTTCTGATTTTCTCATATTTCCAATACGTTCTTTAATAGCAACTTTATTAAACATTTCCATGATATTTTTCCTAACTATAAAATGAAGTCACTCTTAACGTATTAAACGTTGTTGTAGTGCTTCTACTTGTGCTAAATGTAGTAGTGAAGGTTGAAGTAGTACTAAACGTAGTTGTAAAAGTCGTAGTTGTACTATGACTTGTATTAAACGTAGTAGTAGTGCTTCTTGTTGTGTTATAAGTAGTCGTAGTAGTATGACTTGTACTATAAGTAGTCGTTGTACTTCGAGTAGTATTATAGGTTGTTGTAGTACTTTTACTTGTTGAATTGCTCGTACTAAAAGTTGTAGTAGTACTATTACTAGTATTATACGTTGTAGTTGTAGTGTGACTTGTAATATACGTAGTCGTTGTAGTGTGACTAGTACTAAAAGTAGTCGTTGTACTTCTACTTGTTGAGTTGCTTGTACTAAAAGTTGTAGTAGTACTATGACTCGTATTGTAACTAGTAGTAGTAGTATGACTAGTATTATAAGTAGTAGTAGTAGTATGACTAGTTGATCTACTAGTATTATAAGTAGTCGTTGTACTTCGAGTAGTATTATAGGTTGTTGTAGTACTATGACTAGTACTAAAAGTTGTAGTTGTACTATGACTAGTTGATCTACTAGTATTATAAGTAGTTGTTGTACTTTTACTTGTACTATACGTTGTTGTAGTACTATGACTCGTACTAAAAGTTGTAGTTGTACTATGACTAGTTGATCTACTAGTATTATAAGTAGTTGTAGTAGACTTACTAGTATTATAAGTCGTCGTAGTAGACTTGCTAGTATTATACGTAGTCGTAGTGCTTTTACTTGTTGAATGACTAGTATTAAACGTAGTCGTTGTAGTGTGGCTAGTATTAAATGTAGTCGTAGTAGTATGACTAGTATTAAAGGTTGTTGTAGTGCTTTTACTTGTACTATAAGTAGTCGTAGTACTATGAGAAGTACTTTGAGTTGTATTTTGAATATAATTAACAGCTACATAGCCTGTTGCAACATAATTTTGAAAAGTAGTATTATATGTAGTCGTTGTACTATGGCTAGTATTAAATGTAGTCGTTGTACTTCGAGTAGTACTATAAGTAGTTGTTGTAGATTTACTAGTACTATAAGTGGTTGTCGTAGATTTACTAGTACTGTAAGTTGTAGTATAAGTCGTAGTTGTGCTATGACTTGTAGCATAAGTTGTTGTAGTGCTATGGCTTGTAGCATAAGTTGTCGTAGTACTATGACTTGTATTAAAAGTAGTAGTATAAGTTGTAGTAGTTGATTTACTAGTATTATATGTAGTTGTAGTACTATGGCTTGTATTATACGTTGTAGTAGTACTATGACTCGTACTAAAAGTTGTAGTATAGGTAGTCGTAGTGCTTTTACTTGTATTATACGTTGTAGTTGTGCTGTGATTCGTACTAAAAGTCGTAGTTGTACTATGACTTGTACTAAAAGTAGTCGTGTACGTAGTGGTTGTACTGCGACTTGTGTTGTAAGTTGTTGTAGTACTATGACTAGTTGTATAAGTTGTTGTAGTCGCCCGACTGGTATTATATGTTGTTGTATACGTAGTCGTAGTACTTTTACTTGTATTATACGTAGTAGTAGTACTATGACTTGTATTGTAACTCGTTGTTGTAGTATGACTTGTAGAATACGTTGTAGTAGTACTTCTGCTAGTATTAAAAGTAGTAGTATAAGTTGTCGTAGTGCTATGACTTGTACTATACGTTGTAGTTGTGCTATGGCTTGTGTTGTAAGTTGTTGTTGTAGTATGACTTGTAGCAAAAGTAGTTGTTGTGCTTTTACTTGTGCTATAAGTTGTAGTAGTTGATTGACTTGTCGATCTACTTGTATTAAAGGTAGTTGTAGTGGATCTACTTGTATTAAAAGTTGTAGTGGTAGATCTAGAAGTGGAGACTGATGTGCTCCACTCCTTAATACCGTCGATTAATCCAAAGACGTTACTCATAAGAATCTCCTATTATGCGAAGTTTCCTACGTAGTTAACTAGGACTTCTGTTGAACTTACTACAATGTATGACAATATAGACGTTGAGTTAGCGCCTGTATGTTGAACAATTGAAGCACCACCTACTGGTGTTTTACAAGAAGAAGGCAAAGTAAAGCTTCTTCCACCAGTTGCGTCTTGTTTAATTACAAGAGTACCAGAACTTGTTATAGCACTTGCTAGGTTTGACAAACTAAAGGTAGTACTTGCATTCATAGTAATTACATGAAAATTAGAAGCAGTCATATCAATAGTAGTTGTTGCACCTGAAGCAGTAACGTTGTTAGCTACATTTTTAATTAAACCATCAGAAGTAACACCTGTGCTGTCGATGCGCATGCGTTCTGCGCTGTTAGTGCGGAATATCTGAGAGCCGCTTGTGCCAGTGTCGTATTTCGTATCTATGCCGTCTTGATATATAAACAATGAACTTGTGTCAGCAGCGTTTCTAATTTGCAAACCGCTTGCAAGGGCATCTGTAGCCTGAGAAATATGCAACTTAGAACTAGGCGAATCTTCCCCAATGCCTACGTTACCGCTGCTGTCGATGACTAAATCAGCGCCAGAGCCACCGTGAAGGCCTGACCCAATAAAGAAGCTGTCGGCTGACAATTCGTCGCTATCGCCAACGCCCATGCTAAATTTGTTTACACCACCAGACTGAAATACTAGAGATTTACGCCTGTTGTCGTCACCATTAATATATACATAACCATTTTTTGTGGCAGACGCCTCAAGTATAGCAATACTTTCTCCAGAAGATGCAGAATTTATAGCATGTAAAACAGCACTAGGCGAATCCGTCCCAATGCCCAACCTCTCAGCACTCGCATCCCAGAAGAACTTTGCCGTGGTGCCTGTGTCCTCGTAGAAGCTGATGTCGCCGTTGCCAAGAATGCTCATGTTTTTGTAAAGGGTTCCACCAAAGTAGTTGTAAAACTCCATTCGTGTCGTGTTACTATTGACAGCGTTCTCAACGACTTTAATTTCACTATCGTGGGTACCAACAGTAGACGTGATACCAAGTTTTAAACTGCTAGATGTTGCGACAGAAGCATTGTTGCTTGTGTTACGAGATACAATAGAAACATCATTTCCCGATTGCTCCACAGTCAGCCCATCGCTGGTCAAAGTACCCGTGATGTTTACGCCTGTGCTAGTGGTGGTGAGTTTAGATGAGTTGTCGTAGTAAAGATTTACTGCGCCATTTGTTGTAATATTTATATAAGGTTCATCCGTTGAGGTAGAACGAAGAGAAATGTTATCTCCTAATATTCTTAAATCGCCTGTTCCTGCTTCTTTAATAAAACTATGATTGTTTGAAGGGTCATGGTAAATCTGCAGGTCAGACCCAGCGCCGAAGATGGCTTTGTCGTTGTCAGCAAACAAAATGTCATTTCCGTTAGATGCCAAGTCTCCCCCAAGTTGAGGAGTGGTGTCTTCTACAACATTATCTATAGCATTTGGGTTGGCTGTTGCACTTGTTGCAATAGTATCTAGCTTTGTACCATCTGTAGCTACATCACGACCATCTACTGTGCCTGTAACCGTAATATTACCGTTAATGGTAGTTCCTGCAAAAGTAGGACTTGCACTAGTACGAATGTCTTGAATAGCATCAAATACAGTACCTGTAAGCGTTAAACTATCACCTGCACTATAAACAGCTGTCTCAGCAATAACTGTAAATGTAATAGCAGTAGTACCAAACGTAATAGTACCACTAGTATTCATTACATAGAGTTCACCAGCACCTGTGTCACCTTCTTTAACAAAGAAAGCATCACCTTCACCAAACGCATCTGGGTCTGATGCACCATAGCTATCTGCGTCTGTAGCACGAGTAAGTACCCAATTAGTAGAGGCTGAACCAGTATTAGTTACTGTATAAATACCGTTTTCATAAGCATTAGTTTGGTTGTAAATAAGTACACGGTCATTAGTATTAAGTGTTACACCATCAATAACAAGTGCTGCTTGAGTACCTGCATTAGTAAGCGTAGCGCCTACACCAGAAGAACCGTTATTATAAGTAGCATTTAAGTTACCTGCGCTATCAGGAGATTCAACACGAACTGGTGTGTGATAATGAATACCTGCTGCAGCAATAGTATCAACATATTCTTTTGTTGCTGCATGTAAAGCATTAGTAGGATCTGCATGTAAGGTTAGGAACCCTGTCATGCTATCCCCAGATCTACTAACTTGTGTACTTAAATCTATTGTAGACCATGCATAATCAGAACCATTCCAGCCAAGATATTGACCAGAAGATGCACCTGATGTGTTAAGATGTGTATCAACATCACTGTTTGCATAACCTGGAGGTACACTCGCCCAATCATAATCACTACCATTCCAAGAGAGATACTCACCATTTGCTGCACTAGAAGTATTTAAATGAGAATCTATTGCGCCATTAAAGCTTGTAGTTACAGCTTGATTAGAAGCATTACCTAAGAAAAAGTTACCATCATTAAGATTAGGTGTAGCATTTGCACGACCTGCACCAGTAACTATAATGGAACCACTAGAAGCATTAGACTTAGTGACTTTACCAATGTTTTGAATTAAGTTACCTTCACCTGAAGGAGCTGTAGTTGTTAAACCTCCGCTAGCACCAATATAAAGAGTATCCCCTTCACTAAAAGCACTAGTGTCTACATTTTGTAATCTACCAATTAAAGCTAACTTACCTGTCCCACTTGCAGTAATATCTTCTGCTACGATACCAATTGCTGGCATAGTAGAGCTACTATTAGCCGCTGCAGGAGTAATCTCAATAGTTTGACCTGCTGTGCCGCTTTGATAAACAGGAGTACCTTTAGTAATTGTTGAGGCAGTATTATTAGTTACTGTTTCTTCAATAACTTCACTGTCAATAGTTAAAGTGTTTCCTGCATCATCATAAGTTAAAGTAATACCATTGCCTTCAGTTAAAAGACCACCTACTACATCCTGAATAGCTTCTGTTGTATTTACTGTTAAATTCCACTGAGAACCGTCATAAACTTTAAGCAAATTGCTGCTAGTGTTAAAATACAAAGCACCAGTAACAAGAGCATCACCATCATTGTCAACTGTAGGGTCTGAAGCTTTATTACCTAAATAACGATCGTCAAAGCTGTCGTAAGATGCTGCTGCTGCAGTTGCAGAAGTTGCTGCTGATGTAGCACTAGAGGCTGCATTGGTTGCGCTAGTAGCCGCATTGGAAGCACTAGTAGAGGCATTAGACTCAGAAGTTGCTGCGTTTGAGGCAGAAGTTGCCGCTGCTGTAGCAGAGTTACCTGCATTTGTTTCAGAGGTTGCTGCATTAGTTTCTGACGTAGAAGCATTACTTTCTGAGCTTGCGGCATTTGTTGCGCTGGTAGCAGCTGCTGTTGCAGAATTGCTTGCGCTAGTAGCTGAACTGGCTGCATTAGTAGCAGAAGTACTTGCATTGCTTTCGCTAGTAGACGCATTAGACTCTGATGTAGCAGCATTGGTTGCACTAGTAGCGGCAGCTGTTGCAGAGTTGCTAGCACTTGTCGCAGAAGAAGCCGCATTAGTAGCACTTGTAGCTGCGTTAGTAGCAGAGGTTGAGGCATTACTCTCAGAAGTACTTGCATTACTTTCGCTAGTAGCAGCGTTAGATTCTGACGTAGCAGCATTAGTTTCACTAGTTGCTGCCGCGCTAGCCGAATTGCTTGCATTAGTAGCACTTGTAGCGGCATTAGATGCCGAAGTACTTGCATTGCTTTCGCTAGTAGCGGCATTTGTTTCAGAGGTTGCTGCGTTAGTAGCTGAAGTTGCTGCGTTAGTAGCTGAAGTTGCAGCTGCTGTTGCGCTATTAGCTGCAGAAACACTCGGAGCTTCCCATGAGCTTCCATTATAAAACTTTATAACATTATCGGTACTATTATAGTACATAGCACCTTCTACAAGAGCATTGCCATCATTATCTACAGTTGGGTCTGAGGTTTTAGTACCAAGAAATCTGTCATCAAAGTTATCAAAAACATTCTGAACTGTTGCAAGAGTAGTTGAGGCAGAACTTGCGCTACTTGCCGCATTGCTTGCAGAAGTTGCAGCATTTGTTGCTGAAGTCGCTGCGTTAGATTCTGATGTTGAAGCATTAGATTCTGATGTAGCAGCGTTAGTAGCACTTGTAGCTGCTGAAGTAGCACTATTAGAAGCATTTGTTTCAGAAGAAGCCGCATTAGTTTCACTACTAGCCGCGTTAGTGGCTGAAGCCGCCGCATTACTTGCAGAGGTTGAGGCATTACTTTCAGAGGAAGCCGCATTAGTGGCACTAGTTGCCGCTGCAGTAGCACTGTTAGCCGCGTTTGTTTCAGAAGTAGCTGCATTAGTAGCGCTAGTAGCTGCTGAAGTAGCTGAATTGCCAGCATTTGTTTCAGAAGTAGCTGCGTTAGTTTCGCTAGTAGCTGCTGCAGTAGCACTGTTAGCGGCGTTAGTAGCAGAGGTTGCAGCGTTAGTAGCCGAAGTAGCCGCGCTATTTTGAGAACTAGCTGCATTAGTTTCAGAGGTTGCAGCGTTAGTAGCACTTGTAGATGCATTAGATTCTGATGTTGAAGCGTTGCTTTCACTAGTAGCAGCATTATTAGCTGACGTTAAAGAAGAGGCCGCAGAAGACGCTGCTGCTGTTGCACTAGAGGCTGCATTAGTAGCACTTGTAGCTGCTGAAGTAGCACTATTAGAAGCCGCTGCTTCAGGAGATTCCCAAGCACTTCCGTTATAAAATTTTATAAGATTATCAGTGCTATTATAATACATAGCACCTTCTACTAAGGCGTTACCGTCGTTATCTACAGAGGGATCGCTTGTTTTTGTACCTAAAAATTTATCATCAAAATTATCAAACAAAAGTTCAACTGCAGCTTTAATTGTTTGCGAGTCTTGTTTGTAATTTAAAGCATCGCTTGCGCTGGTAGCCGCTGAAGTCGCACTATTTGAAGCACTAATAGCATTTGCCGCTGCATTAGAAGAATGATTTCCGGCTGTAGTAGCAGAGTTTGCAGCGTTAGTCGCTGATGACCCCGCACTAGATGCACTACTTGCTGCATTAGTTTCTGAGGTAAATGCTGCATTTGCACTGCTAGCAGCATTGCTTTCACTAGTAGCCGCTGAAGTCGCACTAGAGGCTGCTGCTATCGCGCTATTAGAAGCGTTACTTTCAGAAGTCCCTGCGTTAGTCTCAGAAGTTGCTGCATTAGAAGCACTTGTAGCAGCTGCGCTTTCACTAGCTGCAGCGTTAGTTGCTGACGACCCTGCATTAGTTTCTGAAGTAGCCGCGTTAGTAGCCGAAATAGCAGCATTAGTTGCAGAAGTTGCCGCATCAGTAGCGCTAGTAGACGCTGCAGTCGCGCTATTAGAAGCTGCTGTTGCACTTGTTGCAGCATTAGTAGCAGATGTTGCGGCAGCAGATACTGGGTACTCCCAAGAGGAAACGTTATACACACCTAAAGCAGATAGCGTTGTATCAAAATACATTGCTCCGTTTTGAAGAGAGTTCCCGTCATTATCAAGGGTAGGTGCAGAAGATTTGGCTCCAAGGAAAACATCATCAACCGTGTCTGCTGCGTTTTCCGTAGCTGTTTTTAACGCAGTAATTGAGGCTATAAGGTTAGCACCTCCAAGATTAACATCCTGAAGCTGATTGCCAGCCCCGTCCGAAATTATGACATGAAAATCACCGTTAGAATCAATCGACGCGCTTGTTATTGAGTCGCCTTTAGCCCCTTGTGCTCCAGTTCTCGACAGGGTTAAATTAACATCATTAGTCGTGCTAGTTAGTGCGTAAGTATTACCGCTTACTGTTATTGAATAAGACATATTAGCTCTCCTCTACTGGAGAATATCTAACCTCAACAAGCCCCCTAAAGGGTTTGTAAATTTGCTGATTAGATCCTGTTCCTGTATCTTTAACCTCTAAGCCAATAAAGCCGTATACAGGATAATCAGGAAGGGGTTGCGCTTCCCAGTTATCACAAAGATCTTGTGGAATTACAATTTGAAATTGATTATCAGATACTGTATCGTCTATTATTGTTAGAGTTGTTATTTGAGGTGTAGTTGGGTGTATAACAGTTGGTATATTTCCTGTACCTTGGACGTTATTTCCCTCAACAACTTTTGCCGTAAGCGTAAAGCCTGTAAGATTAGTTAACCAACCAAGAGTTAAATTTAGTCTTACTTGCTCTCCTTTAATTACAGAAACCAGTACGGCACCGTCATCTGTTATAAGGTCTTGAGATTTAGACCTGATATTTGAACGTGGCATGTCTTATCCTTTCTGCCGATCCTCAGATGGGCTATTTAGGTTTTACAAAAATAGCTAAATGGTTTTTGGTTCTGTATTTTTCTTCCACAATAAAGTATTGTTCAATTAAGATTTTCCACCAATTAGCATCATTAACAATAAGATGTGCATTTCTTCCGTCAGGGAGAATAGCAAAGGCACTGGATAAACAAATATGAAAGAAACCGCCCTTTAGCATTTTTTCTTTTATGTGCGCTAAAACATCATGTATAGCGTTGGGTTCGATATGCTCTAAAACATCTACAGACACAATATAATCTGCTTGTTTTGGATCACTATCTTTTCCAGTAATGCCTGGATCATACTCTCTTACTTCCATATCAGGGAAATCTTGATTACATACTTTTTTAAAAATTCCGTTACCACAACCATAATCTAATATAGTAGTGGAATTTAATTGTTTTGCATTAGGTACAATATATTTAACTTTAGAGGCAACACCGCCACCCCAGCTAATAGTGCTGTGCATTTGTTTTAATTGTTGTTTATATTCATCTGTATATAACATAGCAATTACTTCTTTTTAATTGTTTTAACTGCTTTTTGAGCTGTTTTTAAAGCTCTGTAAGGATTATTGTTTTCGCCTTCTTTAGCTCCGTACTTAAATGCTTGATTCATGGAGTCAACTATAGATTTTCTTTTTATTTTTTTAATTGACTTCATTTTTTTCTACCTAACTTTTCTTTAATCTTTTTCGGTTGCTGGGAAAATTGCTTCCCCTTTTTAAGATCACTTCGCTTTTTTCTAGTGGTGGCGGCATACTGTCTTTTGCTAAGTTTATCGCGCTCTGCTTTAGGAAGATAGCGCTCACCAGTAGCATTTTTACCAAGTACGCTATTTTTGCCACTCTTAGTACCCCAATCTTGCTTAGTCCATTTAGTCATAGACTTTTGGGCTTCTGTCTTAGAGCCGGTATATTTACCGCCTCTTTCTTTGTATATTTTTGCAGCAAGCTGCATTGCCCTAGCCGAGTGTTTACCGCCCATACGGGCTACGGCAGCCTTTTTTGCGCTCTCCCATAAACGAGGGTTACTTCGGCTCATTACTTTTTCTTTTTGTTAGCTTGTTTAGCAGACTTTAGCTGCTTTGCCGTAACGCTGTCTTTAGAAGATATAACTTTTCCTTGTAGAGTTTTTGCCATCTATTTTCCTTTGCCTCCCTTTTTAGGTGGGCGACCGCGTTTGGTTCCGTAAGTTCCTGGTCCTTTTGGCATAGTTATCTCCCTTTATATGTTGCTTGTGTTCTTCCAGTAACGCTCTTAAATTTTCTTCTAGCCGCTGCAGAAGCTTGTTGTGCCTTTTTTAAAGCAGCCATTTGCGCTTTAGACCCCCAACTTTGATTAGCCGGAGCCGCCGGAGTTGAACCTGACAATCGAGTTGGTGGTTTTGTTGTAGGGGTAAAACCTCTAAGGTTGGCCCTATTTCCTGTTAGCTTTTGATTTTGCATAAAGGCTCTGCGTTCTGCAGGAGTCATTTGATTAAGAGGTTTTTGTTTTTTTCGTCCTGTTGGTTTTCTTGCCATGATTTTTTTCCTAATTAAAAATTAAAACCGCGATTAGCAACTTTAGTACCTGATCTTATAGGATAAAGATATTCTACTGCGTATCGCAACGCGTCTGTCCAGTGTTCAACACCTTCTTTTTTGTCGATAGTAGCACTATCTGGATTTGACTCTACCCACTGAGTTCTTTCAAGTGACCTAACAGTATTAACACATCTAGGATGCACAAGCATGTCTATATCGCCGTTGGCGTTTTTAAACTTTTTGTTAACTGCAGCTACAGAGTCTATTATAGGAGGTGCCTTGGTGTGCGCTCTTGTAAGTATTCTGTTTGTTTCTAGTATCTTAAAATCTGTTACGCCGACAGCCGCCGAGGTTTTTCTCGCTCGTCCGGACGGGTCAGGGTAACTTATTATCCTGTGATCTTTGTACTTATCTCTCAAGGCTTTAGCTAAAGTCTCCGTGTCGGGATGCCCTTGCATCTCGTCTAGAATGTGTATTTGACCGCCTCTTATAGCAAATATCACGGAAGCCATTATGCCAACGTTAAAGTCTATGGCAACATGCACGTCCTCACCATCATCAAAATAAGGCAAAGAGTTGTCAATGTGTTCTTTTCTGTTAAAGGTATAAAACACATTAGTTCCAGAGTCCTCAAAGCTAGCGGTGTATTCTCTAGCAAACTTGAGAGGGTCCAACGTTAGCTTAACCCTTTCGATTTCCTCTTCATCCAAAAAGGGAGAGTCATGATAAGTGTAATGATAACGCTTCCAATCTTTGTCGTTGTCTTCCCTGTTGTACATTTCGTAAAAGTAGTCATAACCCTTTGGAGTGCTAATTATCAAGGCTCTACCAGCGTTAGCACCAAACTTTTTAGCATTCATTGGAGACCAACGTGTACTAACACACGGCTGAATAACCGACTCCCAAGATTCCTTTAAATTCATCCCTGCGCCCTTCCAAGAAGTAACCTCGTCAGCAACTACAAAGTACTGTCCGGTACCCCGCATCCGCAAGGACGCCTCGTAAGACCAAAGCTTTAGCTGAACATTATTTGGAAACCAA
>Ga0129345_1000421_pt1 | contig 15284 bp, 9 predicted proteins | sample CPBDNA_FD_94425 | JGI IMG/M metagenome (GOLD analysis project Ga0129345, IMG submission 94425) | Freshwater to marine salinity gradient microbial communities from Chesapeake Bay, USA - CPBay_Sum_20_0.8_DNA | ecosystem: Environmental > Aquatic > Marine > Coastal | place: USA: Chesapeake Bay...
AAAGTACCGCCGAAACTCAGGCCATTGCCTCCTATCCTGCCGGAGCCACTGCCGATACCGGAACCAGAGGTAGAAGAGTTGCTGGCGGGTGTAAGTATCGTGCCAAAACCCTTGCAGGAGCCTGCTATCTTTCTACCTGATAACATACTCTTCGACCTGGAACTCTATTCGATCCGGCCGGGATATGAGATGAATCTTGAGGAGGCATCACAGTTTCTCACTCGAAATCCGAATCGTTCCATGCTGGTTCGGGGGCATACCGATGCAAGCGGAAGTCAGCGTCTTAACGATATGCTTGGCTACAAGCGTGCTTGGGCGACGAAAATACAACTCATCGAAAATGGTATCTCTCCGGAACGGGTTTTTGTGGAAGGGCGAAGTGAGAACGAACCTGTGGCGTCGAACAAAACGAGTGAGGGTCGTCGCCTGAACCGACGTGATGAGTTTTTGGTGGTGGAACAGCGTGACCTTGAAACGTATTTGGAAGTGTTGCCAACGGTCTCGTTACTGGCAGAGCTGGATGGCCGGGCAGGTTTGATTGACGATGCAGATCAGACGGACGATGCAGATCAGACGGGCCGCTCGATAGAGAATTACCCAGCGCTGTCACTACCAGACCCCGGAAACTCGTTTAACCACCGCGGGATCTGGTTCCCAACACAGACGGCAAACCTGCCGGAAAGCAGTTACGGCACCATTATTGGCCTGTACAAAGCCCTCTCAGAGAACCCGCAAATGAAAATTGTGTTGGTTGGCCGCTCGGAAGGACTACCTGATCGTGAACGAATCAACCGGCTCACAGGAGAATCCCGTGCTTCCCGCATCATGGAAATCCTAGTCAACAGTGGCATCGATTACAATCGTATTCGCGTGTTTTCAGAGCTGGACTACGAAGTGGCGGATCCATTCCGCGGAGATATACTTGTGATTCGCACCCGGTAAATGACAGGCCTAGTGTCTAAGGCTGGAGGGGAAATTAGCTGGAGGGCAAATTAGGCAGACGTGTCCGATGGACGGAGGCTTAGGGCATCAACATCAGCTACACAGTAAATGATAGAGGATCTGAATCCGGTTCTCCATCTCCTCCTCCGGGATCCACGCCGATAAAAACTGATCTTTTTCACTGTACCGGAAGTCCTCCGCAACCCTCGCAGCATGATCACGCACACGTTCCCACCGTTGTAAAGACAACCCCATCACCGAAACTCTTTGTCCGGGAATCCGTTGTCCAGGAATTCGTTGTCCGGGCTTTTTCGTATCCCCATCAACCCGAACCTCGGAACGAAAAGCAAGCGTGGAAGGAGATTCGGAAGGAGATTCGGAAGGTATACTCGAATGTGTCCCGGAAGGTGTACCCGAAGATGTCCCCGAAGATGTTCCACCCGAAATCAACGTTCCGCCCCTTGCCGGCGCAAACAGATTCCGCACCCACACAGGAATTCCACGACCGCTCACAGGTTTCAGCGTATTGGGATGCAGTACTTTAGCCCCGCACGAAGCCATTTTCTCCGCCTGCGCAAAGGTCAGCGTATCCAACCTTCTGGCATTCGGTACAACACGCGGATCACAACTGTACACTCCATCCACATCTGTCCAGATCGTTACAGACTCCGCCCCAAGTAAAGCCCCCAAAAATGTAGCCGTCACATCCGACCCCTCGAAACCCAGCGTGGTAGGCCGTCCGTCTGGTGCTTCGCCAATGTACCCCCCGATTACAGGAATCTGCCCCTCATTCAGCAGGGTTTTTAACGGGTTGATGGCGGAAGCAGACCGGGCCTCGTCTGGGTTCGCGGCGCCAAACACTGCGTCGGTTTTTACGATCTCTCGAGCATCCATAAACCGGGTAGCCAGGCCGGCCCAACCTGCACAATCCGCAAACAGACGGGATGAGAGCAGTTCCCCGGTACCTGCGATCCGATCCAGAATCTCGGCGTTAAGCGTTCCGGTAGTGGCTACTGATTCGAGATCATGCCGCAAACTCTCCATTTGAGATTCAATGTATTGGATGGATGGGTTGATGTCGATTGGGTTGCTATTGGAGTGCTCACTTGATCCTTGGGGTGCAGTATTATTGCTGTGTGTTGTATCCGCAAATTGAGCATCCGTGGCAAGCGTATCCGTGGCAAGTGCGTCTTTGGCAAATGAAAGAACTATTTCGATGTGCCTGTCACGGATTCCCCGAATCATTGTGAGTGCCTGCCCCATCTCTCCCAACGAGGCTAGTTCTGCTGCACGAACTAGTTCTCGGGTCGTCCGTGCAGTTGCGGACACAACAGCAACCGGATTGTCCATGGATTTCAGCAACCCAACAACCAGCAACCAGGTTCGGTGATCGGCCATGGAGGTTCCGCCAAATTTACTTACTTGCATAGGAGTAACTGCTTCTACTGTTTTGTTCTATTGGCACCGCGATGTAATTATTGGTAAATGTAATAGATTGGTAAATGTAAAAGTTTGGTAGATCACAAAGATACCTTGATTTCAAAGGAATATCGAGATCTTCACTCGAAATTCGGGTCAAACCCCAATAAATTCATTCTTTGGCAGGAAACTTCACCAATCAAACCGTTTACCACCTCTTTTATAGAAATTTTTCTTATTCTTGAGAAGTTGTGATCTGTACATTTCACGACCAATCAGGTGTATGCTATATCGTTGTGTTGTACTAAGTATAATCTAGTTGTACGAAGCATCATTTAGATGTAGACTGTAGATCTTACACGTACACTGCAGAACCCATTCGAGTCCTATACATCCTGAACCAGAGAGATCAACTCAGTATTATCCACTCAAGCATTATCCACCCAACTATGGACATCTTCTCAGCTGCACCCCACCACGATATTTTTCTCCTGGTTCTGCAGGTCGGAATTCTATTGTTTGTAGCCCGAGCGATGGGCGAAGTCGCAACCCGTCTGGGACAGCCATCGGTGGTCGGGGAAATACTTGCGGGAATCATCCTCGGACCATCTCTTCTATCCGGATTGTTTCCTGGATTTGCCGAGATTATCATTCCACAAACGGAGGTACAGGGATATCTGCTGGAACTCGTTGCGCTCATCGGGGCCATGTTTTTGCTGCTCATTACCGGTCTTGAAACGGATATTCAGCTCATCAAGCGGCACTCCAAAACCGCGATCAGCGTATCCTTTGGTGGAATTCTAGTTACGTTCGGAACCGGGTTTTTTATGGGCCAGTACCTTCCCGATTTTCTGCTCGCCGACTCCAATGAGCGCCTGGTCTTTTCGCTCTTCGTGGCTACAGCAATGTCGATTTCAGCCATCCCGGTGATTGCGAAAGTACTTATGGACATGAATCTGATGCGACGTGACATCGGCCAGACCATTTTAGCCGCTGGGATGAGCGACGATACAATAGGCTGGATACTGCTCTCAACCGTGGCAGGGATTGCTGCCGGAGATGCCGTTACCACCGGAACAGTCCTCAAAACAGTAGCAAGTGTTCTTGCCTTTCTGGTTATGAGTTTTACGTTGGGTCGATGGATGGTTCGTAAATTACTCACATTTGTGCAAGATGAGGTGGTGAGTCACGACCGGTTGCTGACCCTGGTCGTTGTTATGGCATTCTTATGGGGAGCCATAACACAATGGTTACACCTCGAATCCATATTGGGGGCATTTGTAATGGGAATTCTGTTCGGAATGATGCCGCGACTTCCGGAAGAGGTGATTAAAAAACTCGAAAGCATCGCACTTGGGATCTTTGCACCGGTATTTTTTGCAGTGGCAGGGTTGAAGGTCAACATCCTGAATCTTCTGGACCCGCAACTCTTGCTCATCACTGCCATCGTGATCGGAATTGCCACGTTTGGAAAGATTGCGGGTACGTACAGCGGGGCAAGATTTATCGGGAAAAAAGATCACTGGACATCGCTTAGTTTTGGGGCGGGTTTGAATGCGAGAGGGGCGATGGAAATCATCATTGCCACCATCGGGCTTCGCCTGGGAATTCTGTCACAGGATATGTTTTCCATTATTGTGGTGATGGCGATTGTTACATCGCTCATGGCTCCATTTGCACTGCGCTCGATTTTAAAGCGCGTGACCATTGGAAAGGAGGAGGAAGAACGGCTCAAAAAAGAGGAGCTGGAGTCCAAGAGTATGATTGCCGATATCCATCGGGTTTTGTTACCAATTCGTGCCCGTCAACCTGGAAAAGAGGAACTGCTGAATCTTCAGTCCACCGAATCCAAAATTTTAAGTTTGATAGGGGAAGATCATGCGATTTCGATTACACTGATGTCGGTAACCGAAAAATCGGATCGACAGCAGTGTGAAAAAACCCTCAAAACACTATCTGGATTTTTTACCCAGTCGGAGGTAATTACAAAAACCATCACCGATCAAAAACCGGTAGATGCCATTCTTGATGAAGCAAGAAAGGACTATGATCTGATTGTTTTGGGTGCAACTGAGCAGGACGAAAGCCGCGATCACCTCTTTAATCCCATTGTAGATAAGATTACCCGACTCGCTCCCTGTCCCACACTCATCGTGCAGGCAGGAAAAGACGCTATCTCCCAGGCACCAAGGCGGACTGGGGAACCGAAGCAGACCGGGGAACCGGAGCAAACCCGGGAACCGAAGCGATCCTGGGATCCGCAACGGATTCTGATTCCAACCAACGGAAGCCAGGCAGCGAAGAATGCAGCGGAACTGGCCGTGTACATCGCCAAATCCGATCCCTCTAAAGAGCTTCTTGCCCTGAGTGTTACCCTTAATGAGCTTACACCGGTGCAAAATATTCAGAGTAATACCGTTTTGAACAGGAATCTCTTCGCCACAGAGGCGGTCATGGAACTCAAGGAATTGGGAGATGCGTACGGTGTAAAAACCGAAACAATGGTAGCCGAGGGAGATACGTTGGAAGGAGTGATATGTGATATATCAGAGAAAAACAGTATCGATCTGATCGTTGTGGGAACCAGCGTACGCCCTGGGTCCAATCGACTTTATCTGGGCAGAAGGGTCGAAAATATTTTACGAACGGCAACGTGCCCGGTTCTCGTGCTCAACACTTAAAGACCGATCATGGCAGAATTAAAGTATCAAACTCATCACGGGATGACCGACCTGCTCCCCGATGAAACTAGAAAATGGCAGGCGCTGGAGCAGATCATACGCAGAGAAGCTGCAAAATTTCACTTTGAGGAGATTCGTACGCCAGTTCTGGAACCCACCGAGTTGATTGTTCGGGGCCTTGGTCAGCTGACAGATATCGTATCCAAAGAGATATTTGCGTTTCAGCGGGGTGATACGAATTATGTGTTACGGCCGGAAATGACAGCACCAGTTGCCAGGTCGTATGTGGAACACCGGCTGGATCAGCGGGGTGGAACACAGAAATTGTATTACATCGGCCCCATGTTCCGAGCAGAACGGCCTCAAAAAGGGCGTCAGCGCCAGTTTCATCAGTTTGGCCTGGAGGTGATTGGCAGTGCAGACCCGATTGCAGACATCGAAGTGATCAGTTTCATGGTGCATATTTATCAAACCATCGGAATTCGAAACACGCGACTGAGAATCAATTCCGTGGGGGATCTGCAGAGCAGGGAGGCGTACAAGAAAACACTTAAAGCCTATCTGAAACCTCATCTGCCATCGATGAGTGAACTATCCCGAACCCGGTTTGAAAAGAACCCGATGCGAATCCTGGATTCCAAAGAGCCTGAAGATCAACCCGTAATCGAACAGGCACCGCTGATTGGAGACTCACTGAGTGAATCTTCCCGGGAACATTTTAACATGGTAAAAAAACTCCTTGATGACCTGGGCATTGACTTCGAAGAGGATCCGTATCTGGTTCGTGGGATGGATTACTATACCGAAACAGCATTCGAATTAATCAGCCCTGATCTTGGCGCACAGGATGCGTTGGCGGGTGGGGGCCGTTACGATCTGCTGATCGAGGAGATTGGCGGTGAGCCTACCCCAGCGGTTGGGTTTGCTGCTGGAATGGAGCGGCTTCTGATTGCATGCGACGAGTTAGGCATTGAGCTTGATCCGGGAAAATCCCTCGACCTATATATCGTAACGATGGGGGGAAGCGCTCGTGAATGGGCGGTGCCAGTACTTCAACAGGTTCGTGGAATGGGATTGTCGGCTACGATGGATTATCAGGGGCGATCCTTAAAGGCACAAATGAAAGATGCAAACCGAGCTGCCGCAAATTATACGCTTATTGTTGGTGATCATGAATTGGCAAGGAACCGATTCACATTCAGGGATATGGGCGCCAGCGAGGAAGAATCCTTGTCTCTTGATGAAATTTTGGAACGAATGCAAAAACTGATCGGCGAAGGTAGAACGCAGGATAAGGCGTAGGGCAAGAAACAGGACAAGGATTAGGATATAGAGCAGGACAAGGCGTAATACATAACATGCGCCAAGTTGCTGAGTGAGATGCAAGCTTAAACGTAATGATCCATTATATACCAGAATGACGCAAATATTGACACGATTGTTTTTTTACCTCTTTTTCGGATGGACTTGTGTTGCCATAAGTATTTCTGTGTCGGAGGGTGTCCGTGCATCGGATAATCCAAGTTCTGTTGTAGCAGGTATGATTAACATGACTGGATCAGAGATGTACTTGGAAGAGCCCATTCATCCGGTGGAAGAGCCCATTCATCCGGTGGAAGAGACCATGCAACCAGTGGAAGAGCCCACGCATCTGGACAGTCTGGACACACCATCTTCCAGCCAGTTGATCTACGATACCGGGGGAGCAATCTCCGCGGAACAGAGATCGTTTGACGTGACGTATTATGGCCTGGATCTTCGGATCGATCCCGAACAAAAGACCATTGGGGGAATGGTGGATGTTCACGCTCGCATTGTAGAAAGAACCTCAGCCATCGAACTGGCCCTGGATCCGGGAATGCAGATTCAATCCGTTCGAAATCTTCAGAATGATAATGCCTGTTCCATCAACCGGAAACCTAGATCAAAGCGATTCACCGTAGAAGCTACTTGTTTTCGGGAGGAGGGAGAGTTGGTTTCTGGTGATGTAATAAAAGTGGAGATTGCTTACGGGGGGACTCCGCGAGAAGCACCCTACCCGCCATGGGACGGAGGTATTGTGTGGGATTCCACGGCTGCCGGGAAACCGTGGGTTGGTGCAGCTACGCAAACCAATGGTGCATGGATCTGGTGGCCCAACAAGGATCATAACTCTGACCGACCGGATTCTGTCCGGATTCGACTTACCGTGCCCGAAGAACTTGTGGCGGCATCCAATGGAATTCTGGAATCGGTGGAACCCGTAGAATCGACGGACGATGGTTGGAAAACATGGAATTGGTTTACCTCCTATCCGGTCAGTACCTACAATATCACCTTGAACGTCGCACCCTACGAAACGATTGAAGATCGATATGAAAGTATCACAGGAGAGGTGATTCCGGTTACGTTTTGGGTATTACCGGAAAAAGTGGATGCAGGAAAAGAGATTCTCCCACAGTTTATGGACCACCTTCGCTTTTTCGAACAGCTACTCGGACCTTACCCGTTTCCTTCCGAAAAATATGGAATCGTTCATACTCCTTATCTGGGTATGGAGCATCAATCCATTATTGCATACGGCGCAACCTTTCAAAACGACAATATGTTCGCGGTACCGGTTGGGTATGACGATCTGCATCATCACGAACTGGCTCATGAATGGTGGGGAAATATGGTCTATGCTGCGGACTGGAAAGATTTTTGGATCCATGAAGGCTTTGGAACCTATATGCAGGCGCTATATTCCGAATATCTGTTTGGAAAAGAGAGCTATAAGGAGCTAATGAGTTACCTAAGAGACCGTATTATTTCCGAGGCGCCAATGGTTCCGCAACAGCCGGTAAGTATGGTGGAACTGGACGGTGGTGGCAGAGGGGGAGACGTGTACTACAAAGGAGCGTGGGTTCTACATACCCTTCGTTTTGTCGTTGGGGATCAGCATTTTTTCCGGATATTGAGAGAGTTTCTCTATCCGGGTTTGCAGTATGGCGGTTCTCTAACAACGGATATTCATGAAGCGACTGATAGTACATCATCCTTGAGTGGGTTGAGCCAAAGTCAAGTACAGAAATCCTCACTGCCACTTCATCAAACCTCACTACCACCATTGCCAGCTGGAAGTGGTCATATTCGATCTGTGGATTCTGCGGAATTCAAAGCAACCGCGGAGCAAGTGTTTGGACAAGATCTGGATTGGTTTTTTGATGTATACCTTCATCAGGCGGAACTCCCGCTTTTGGTTGTTTCCAGAATGGGTGGCATTTTGAATATCACTTGGGATGTTGCAGGAGAAAGTGCATTTCCGATGCCTTTGGAAGTATCATTTGATGGTGAAGTCGTTGTCATCGTACCAGAAAACAATCGTATCACACTGGAAGTGGAGGATGGTGTGGAAGTAATCCTGGATCCAAACCGACGAATCCTGAACGAGTTTCAGCTACGACAACTGTAATAGAACGGGTGCTCTTAGGTTCCAGACATAAATCTCTAGTTTCCAGGTACTAATCTTCAATTTCCGGACTCGAGACTACCGAACCCGATGTTGTCGCACGCGCTTCAGATGGATACGATAATCCAGACTGTGTCTTCCCGCACCATGTATCGATATAACAAGACAGCTAATCAAAAACACAATAAACAGAGCGACATCTGGAAAAAATGGAGCACCTGAAGTCCATTCGAAAATCATGTTTAATGCCGATATCGAAGTCAAAAGTATGGAAACAGGCACTATATAGATCCCGACTACGAAAAATATTCCGCCAAATGTGAATAAGCACAACTCCAAAAATCCATAAAAGGAGCGCGTTCCAGCATGCTGAAAGATCGACGCTGATGAATGAAGAACCCAAGCGTCCGGCCCACCCAGCAATACAGGCAACGCATAGATCAGAAAAACAACGCCCAAAAAAACCCGATGGAGTAAAACGGCTATATGAAACCGCTTCTCATGCAAATGTTGATACATAACAGAGCAAATTAAATGTTCTCTAACAGAAACAACCCAAAACAGCCAATGTGAGCACAATCTCAACCACAAACCAGGGGCACGATCGCTCTCTTTTTTATGTTGACAGAAACTATAAACATAAATTACAATAAATAAGGACAATGTCAAGCAGTACACCCCCTTTTTTTCAATCTCCGTCCATTGTTTGGTACCGGAATGATTTGAGAGTCCACGATCATGAACCACTTCTTCGGGCTAGTGCAGAAGGTGATGTTCTTGGTGTCTTCTGCTTCGACCCCCGCTGGATCCGCCAGATAAATTACGGCCTGCCAAAACAGATCGGCTTCCCTAAAATGTCACACCACCGGCTTCGTTTTCTCCGCGAGTCGCTACAAGATCTTCAAAAGCGCCTGCAAAAACTCGGTTCCGATCTACTCGTAGTCTATGGAAAACCGGAAGAACTTCTTCCTTTCATCGTAGAGCAATCCGGTGCAGAACGTGTCCATTATCACGGTGAAGCTGCCACCGAAGAGCTGGACGCAGAACAAGCTGTAACGGATGCGCTCCCGATTCCGATCAAACGATACGAGGGTGGGTCCATGCTCCATCCCGATGACCTCCCCTTTGAAATCTCCAGACTCCCAAACGGATTTACATCATTCCGAAAAAAAGTTGAAGACAAAGTGGAAATACGCCCGCCAAAACCCGCTCCTAAAGCGTTACGATGGGAAGGGAAAGCCATCCAGGAGTTTCGGTTTGATGGGAATGTTATCATTGGTACGGCCGATGTCATCCATGCAGCAGAGCAAGAGATACGCAGAAACACAGCAGACTCTTTATATGCCGCGCACTCGATTGTGGCTGCCGATGCTGATGTCACAAGACAGGGTCATGATGATTATGAAGAACGGAAAGATCGGGAAGACAGGGAAGATCGGGAAGATCGGGAAGATCGGGAAGATCAATTAGATCGAAATCGCCTCAGCAAGCCCATCCAGGCAGCAGAAGACCTGTTCCAGGGAGGCGAAACCTACGGACTTGCAAGACTTCGCTACTATCTTTTCGAAACCCGGCAAGTGCTGCAATACAAATTTACTCGCAATGCGCTGTTCGGTGCTGATACCTCTACCAAATTTTCCCCATGGCTGGCACTTGGATGCCTGTCACCCCGAATGATTTATGCTGAAATCAAACGGTTTGAAGAGGAGGTCGAGAGTAATGTTTCTACCTACTGGGTGATCTTCGAGTTACTCTGGCGCGATTTTTTCCGTTTCTCTGCCATCCGGCATGGACGCAAGATCTTCCTGAAAGGGGGAATCCGGCAAAATCCACCGCCGTCTCACATCAACCCAGACCTATTCCATGCTTGGGCCACAGGGCAAACCGGCATTCCGTTCATCGACGCGAATATGCGGGAATTGCTGAAGACCGGTTTTATGAGTAATCGTGGCAGGCAGAACGTAGCCAGCTTTCTGTCACAAAATCTGAACATCGATTGGCGACTGGGTGCGGCATGGTTTGAGTCCCTGCTCCTAGACTACGATGTGTACAGCAACTGGGGAAATTGGGCGTACAATTCCACAGTGGGGCATGACGCGCGGAATCGGTATTTCAATATTCTGAAGCAGGCGGGCGATTATGATCCGGCTGGGGAATATGTGAGGATGTGGCTTCCCGAACTTGCTATGTTGCCCAAAGAGTTTATCCATCAACCCTGGGAAATGACGCACGATCAGCAGCGATTATTTGATGTGGTACTTGGGCAGGATTATCCGCATCCGGTACTCAATCTGGAAGCAAGCTACGGAGCCATCCATCGTCGTCAGCCGAGGTAGAACCGGTTGGTGGTGATGTGGAGTGCTCCCCAAATGTTGGGCCACAGGGTAAGTGAACTGGTCATTTATTAGGAAGGTAGTCCCATCACCCCATATACGGGTACCTCCACTCCGTCGGCGACACCTTCGCCTCCTTGATCGCCCGCGCCGACAACCACCGCAGCAAATTGATTACACTCCCTGCCTTGTCATTTGTACCCGACTTCCGCGATCCCCCAAACGGCTGCTGATTCACAACCGCCGCCGTCGGCTTATCATTAATATAAAAATTCCCGGCGCTAAACCGGAACCGATCCGCCATCTGCTTCACCACATAGCGGTTCCGCGCAAAAATCGCACCGGTCAAAGCAAACGGCGACGTCCGATCGCACAAATCCATCGTCTCCTCGAACTGCTCGTTCGGATACACATACATCGTCAGCACCGGCCCGAAAATCTCCTCCCGCATCGTCACAAAATCGGGATTCGACGTGCGAATTAGCGTCGGCTCCACAAAATATCCCTTCGAATCATCCGACCCACCACCTGCAAGAATCTCCGCCTCATCCGACCCACGCGCCATCTCGATATACGAGGTGATCTTATCAAACGCCTTCCGGCTAATCACCGCCGTCATAAAATTCGAGAAATCCTCCACATCGCCCATCGAGATCTTCGCAACCTCCTCCAAAAATCGCTCCGTAAACGCCTCAGCAAGCGACTCCGGCATATATATCCGCGAGGCCGCCGAACACTTCTGCCCCTGATATTCATACGCCGCCCGCAACGCTGCTACCACGAGCTCCTCCACGCCGGCACTCTCATGCGCAAAAATAAAATCCTTGCCGCCCGTCTCGCCAACCACCCGAGGATACGTCCTATACCGGTCGATATTTTCTCCAATCGTTCGCCACAAATGGTTAAACGTGCCCACCGATCCGGTAAAATGCAACCCTGCCAAATGCTCACTCGCCAGCGCCGGATCCCCCACATCCGCCCCTAGCCCCGGCAAAAACTGAATCACCCCGTCCGGCAACCCCGCCTCCATCAAAATCTTCATGAAAAAATAGTTCGAATACACCGCCTCCAGCGATGGCTTCCACAACGCCACATTCCCACACATTGCCGGCGCCGACGGCAAATTCCCCGCAATCGCTGTAAAATTAAACGGACTCACCGCAAACACAAACCCCTCCAGCGGCCGATACTCCACGCGGTTCCAGATCCCATCGGGTGAATGCGGCTGATCCCCCATAATCTTCGCCAAATACCACGCATTAAACCGCAAAAAATCCGCCAGCTCGCCCACCGCCTCGATCTCCGACTGGTACGGCGTCTTCGACTGCGCCAGCATCGTCGCCGCATTCATCGTGTACCGATACGGCCCCGTCACCATATCCGCCGCCCTCAAAAACACCGCTGCACGCTCCTCCCACGGCAAATCCGCCCACTCCCTCTGCGCCCGCAACGAAGACTCAATCGCCATCTTCACCTCCTTCTCCCCGCATAAATGCACCCGCCCCAACACATGCCCGTGATTATGCGGCATCACCACCTCCTCCACACGATCTGTCCACACCTCCTTCCCGTCAATGATCGCCGGAATCTCCAGCACCTCGCCCTTCAGCCTCGACAACTCCTCCTTCAACGCCTCCCGCTCCGGCGTCCCCGGCGCATAACTCAAATACGGTTCATTTTTTGGTTCCTCGACACGAAAATAGGCATTCGACATAGTAAGCTCCTTTTATGATAGATCTGTTTGGATGAAAAAATACTGACAGGGCGCCCGAAAGAAACCCCATTTTTGGGTTCTCCATTTTTGGGTTCGGGTTGATGCAATTCCTCTGTCTCCCTCGTCAAATATACGGCATCATCAACAAGATTGCAGGATCAGGTTTTGGTTCGGGTTGATGGGAGAGCCACCTCGCCCGCGCACAGAAAACAGGACCTGGCACTGGTTCATCCGCTTGCGTCCGTCCGGATGCGGAACCGATCATCCCGATAAAAGCGCTTTTTTGAAAAGAATAAATTTATATCCAAAAAAAGATGAAAAGCCTAAAAAAACATTGCAATAAAGATTAAACACATAGATATTTTAGGCGAGCGAAGATGAGTGCTGGATGTGTGCAAAACGCTATCGGCCCTCCGAACTCGAACCTCAAGCAAAAATAATTTACAAATACTACAACCTACGAACACTACAATTTACAAACACATACAACCCACATACTTATGGAAGAGTTTATACAATCCGCAGAGTACACTAAATTTATTATCGACAACCTATGGATCCTGGTGGCAGCCGTCCTGGTTCTGATGATGCACCTTGGATTTGCCACCGTAGAAAGTGGTTTCACGCAATCCAAAAATGCCGTCAATGTGATCTACAAGAACGTTTTTATCCTGTGCACCGGCATTCTTATCTATGCACTGCTTGGGTTTCAGCTGATGTACCCGGGCGATTTTAACGGGTTTCTCGGGTTTGGCGGTTTTGGGATCGGCGTGGATCCTGACGACCCCGTGAACATGTTTACACCCGCCTATGGCCTCGATATGACTATTTACACCGATTTCATTTTCCAGGCGATGTTCGCGGCAACCGCTGCGACGATCGTGTCGGGATGCGTCACCGGGCGGATCAAATTGCCTGCCTTCATGATTTTTAGTGCGATTCTGGTGGCGTTCTCCTATCCGATCACTGGCAGCTGGCACTGGGGTGGTGGCTGGTTGAGTGAGATGGGCTTTTACGATTTTGCCGGCTCTACGCTGGTGCACGCAGTGGGCGGTATTGCAGGACTCGCGTGCGTTATCTTGCTTGGCCCGCGTACCGGAAAGTATCGCGACGGAAAAGTGTTTGCGATCCATGGCCACAACATTCCGCTTGCTACTGTGGGCGTGTTCCTTCTTTGGGTGGGATGGTTTGGATTTAACGGCGGTTCGGTTTTGAGTGCCGATCCCTTGAACGTTTCCTACGTCTTTGTTACGACCGCTTTGGCTGCCTGCGCTGGTGCACTTGGCTCGATGATTACCACGCAACTTACCATGAAGAGTCTGGACGCCCCGATGGCGCTGAACGGTATTTTGGCGGGCCTTGTGGGGATTACCGCCGGTGCCGACACGGTTTCGATCCTTAGCGCTGTGGCCATTGGCTTCATCGCGGGAATTATGGTTGTGTTTGCGATCCTTATGTTCGACCGTCTGCGCATCGACGATCCGGTGGGTGCAATTTCAGTGCACGGGGTTTGCGGGATCTGGGGTACGCTTGCTGTGGGAATCTTCTCCGCCGAGCACTCGTTCCTCACGCAGCTCATCGGTGTGTCGGCAATCTCTGCATTCACCTTCGTCTTCTCGTTCGCGGTTTTTGGCATCATCAAAGCGACGATGGGCGTTCGGGTTTCTCCGGAGATCGAGTCCGATGGTCTGGACATTGCAGAGCATGGGAACCAGGCATATCCAGATTTCTCCCCGGTGAAAACCTCGGAGCTGGGCGCCTTCTAAGAGGCTTTTAACCTCATTTGCAGGCCGGCTTTCTTGCCGGCAACCACCTTTCCTCGTGGGCGGGCTTGCAGATCTTCAGATTTGTGTGGATCGTAGTTCTGGCAAGTCCGCAAGTTGGTTGACAACATCAAGAGCTTGTTTGCCCTCATCGGCAGGCAGGCTCTTTTTTTGTCTTCTTGTCGGTTTTCATGGTTTCGGGTTGATGCAAGAGCACTTCGCTCCGAACGAGTCGTCCATAACGTACCCCATCAATACGAGTACAGCATTACCGCCACAAAGTGCGCTGATGTTCCGGCCAACACAAACAGATGCCACACAAAATGCGTGTAGGCTCGTCGTGGCATGGCGTAAAAGATCACACCCAGTGTATACGCTGCACCGCCAATCACAATCCACACTAGCCCCATCGGATCGATCGATTCATACAGCGGCTTAATGGCAACAACAATCAGCCACCCCATGAACAGATAAAACGCCACGTAGATCCGTTCGTGTGTGATTCCTGTGACAATTTTGAGGGTAATTCCGCCGATGGCGCAGGTCCATATCAACCCGAACATAATCCAACCAAAGGTTCCGTTCAGAACACCCAGGGTAAACGGCGTGTAGGAGCCGGCAATGAGCAAAAAAATAGCGATGTGATCGATCATCTGAAAGATCTCCTTCAAACGGCCTTCGCGCAGGGAGTGGTACAGAGTCGAGGAGAGGTACAAAATGACGGCAGACAACAGAAACAAACTTACGCCGGCAAGGATCAGCGGGCCGGTTTTGGCCGACACGTAGGAGATCACGAACGGCGTACTTACCAGCGCAGCAAGCAACCCGATTCCATGGCTAACCGCATTGGCGATCTCCTCCTGTGGAATCTGCTTGGGTGTGTCTTTTTTGCTGAAAAATCTTGCCATCTTCGTTGGGAGTTACAGTTGTTTTCGGGTTGATGCGATGTGCTCTTTCGCACTTGCAACCTTAAAGGACTTTACTGCATCTGATTGCGCCCCG
>Ga0129345_1000422_pt1 | contig 15280 bp, 1 predicted proteins | sample CPBDNA_FD_94425 | JGI IMG/M metagenome (GOLD analysis project Ga0129345, IMG submission 94425) | Freshwater to marine salinity gradient microbial communities from Chesapeake Bay, USA - CPBay_Sum_20_0.8_DNA | ecosystem: Environmental > Aquatic > Marine > Coastal | place: USA: Chesapeake Bay...
AGGTAGCATACATGTTAGATCCACCACCAACAGATGTCTTAGATGCAGATAGTGGAGATGTAATAGTATAAGTATCGATACCAGAATTAGCAACTTGATATAAGTTAGTATTAAGCGCCTCAGATGTTACGCCACCAACACTGCCACTTCCTTTAAAGAAGACGTATGAATGTCCCATTCCTTCATAACCATTATCTCTATGATGTACTTTGAGAATTCTGTTATTATTTTTAAAGAGAGGTGAAGTGGCAATAGAAGATGCAGTAGCATTAGTTTCAATAGAATCTACTCCTAGTTTTTCAAATCCAAGTGACTTATTCTTGATTAGTAGTTCCGAATTTCTACTGATATCAAATTCTGCTCTGTAGAGAGTAAACTTGATGTCTTCGAAGTTATCTTCGGTCCAACTTTCAGTGTTCTGTGACTTATATACAGAACCCAAAGATGGTTGAGTGGTAATAACTGTGCTGGTAGATAGATCAGTTTCGCCTAGTCTAGACGCCCACATCATATACTCATTAGAATCAGTCTCAACAACCAAAGCATACTCAGTATCATTAGCAAGATATACTGGATAATCAAACTTAAAGTTGGTTGGAGTAGTGGATTCCGTGAGACCCACGAAATCGCTTGCTACGCCCATTCTAACTGCTGGTGTGTCAATATCAATCAATGTCTCTACTTCGCATCCTCCAGCGCCATTACCGATGCCTCTGATTACAACAGAAGGTGCTTCGGTATATCCAAAACCAGGAATAGAAACCTCGGTGTTGTAGATCTTACCACCAGATACATTTACTGTTGCTGTTGCAACAGATCCACCAGGAAGTTGGGGACTCTCGATAGTAAATACTGCATTGTCATAATTTTGACCTGGATTTAGAATTCTAATCTCAGATAATTTTCCACTGTCCTTAGCGATTGTGAGAACTAGATTAGTACCACCTGTGTCGTTAGCCAAAGTTACTGATGGAATAGTAAGCTGCTCGTTTGGCAAGAATGAACGACCATTGTGATTCTCTAGGACTAGAGTATAAACTTGTTCGTTGGTGAGAGAAAAAATACCAGCAGAAGATGGCACTAAATCAACACCGTTCTTATCAACAAGTTTTAAGATTGGACCAGAAGCAGCGGAGCTGTTTCCAACAACATATTCTCCCTTTGTCACTAAAACATTACCGTTAGCATATACTTTTAGATATGTTTCTGGTGTTAGAACTTTCTCAGTTCCTGGGACAATGTTCTTGCCTGGTTTTTCAAAGTCTACATTTGTAATGTAAGTCTTAATTGGGATAGAAGAACTCTTCTTATTGAAGTATAGATCTACGCTAGTAACAAATACACCACCTTCATAGTTTTCGACTTTAAAAGTCTGTGCCAGTGGATTAGGTCTGATTGGGTTATCAGTATTGCTATCAACAAATTGAACGCCTTCATTAGACTTAAAGTACGATGGTTTTGTTGAAATAATACTGACAGGATTTTCTGGTAGAATACCTGTTGCATAATACTTAACTTCTGCATAAGTATCTACTGTAGCTTTAGGTGCATCAACACCACTCGAAGTAAATCTAAGTGTTAGAATTCCAGTAGTAAATCGGATTTCTTCCGATGATCCATCAAAATCTAGACCTGATATATCACCATCCCAAGTAGCATTCTTAGCAGGTGCTTTTCCACCAGGAATTAGAATAATACCACTAGCATTGCCATTTGAATCTGTTATAATCTCACCATTAAATGCTGATAGTGAGTTACCAGCAATACCAGTAAACTTCAGGTCGGGATTGACCCAACGGTTGATATTTCTTCCTTCTAAAAATACGTTAATTTTAGTATTTGGTTTTAGTCTTCTAATTACAAACTTAACTTCCTGTGACTTAGCAAAGAATTGAAGTGCTGTTCCAACAGAGTTTTCGCCAACAGACTTACTTTGAACTCCCTTAGCAAGTTCATTGTTCTGTGGACTAATGTTTGAAGTACTTCCTACTGATGCTGCCTTAACTTCTGCAGTAGAACTGTTACTGTTTAGTTCTCCAAGAGAATTGATTGAAGTAAATGATGGAGCTGTTCCAACCCAGTTTACAATAAATGAATTGTATAGACTTGCGAAACTTTCTTTGACATTATCTTTTGCCAAGAAAATATTGTAGATACTAGTATTGGTATCTACAACCAATGGAGCAACTGTCTGATCGTACCATTGATCGATAGCAGGAGAAATTTCTCCATCACCAACATATTGGACGACTACAAATGGATTTGGATTAATAGTCTTAGAAGCGAAATCATTACCTAATAGCGAAAGTTGACTATAAGGAAGAGTTACGATTCCATTTGTATTTCTATATCCAGATACTACTCTTTGGTCTTCTCTGGTGTTGACTTCTACCAACTTGATAGAATCTTCTTTAGATTGTGGTCTTAGAACAGATTGTCTGCTGTCAATCGAACAAAGATAATCCTGGGATGTCAGAGCACCAACACCATGAGTTTCAAAGTTATCAACGAAGAATCCAGACTTAAATCTGTCTAAACCAATTTCATCTTTAACTTGCATGTTAAGAGCTTGTTGCTCTAGAATGCTTAGAGTGGTGTAATACTCAAGACGCTCAATACGCTTCTCTAGTTTACCGATGTCACGCATTGTGTAACGACGGTTATCTACAGGAGTAATTCTTACATCCTTAGTTGTCTTTGTAAAAGCAGGAATGTAAAGATAGAAGAGAGGAACAGCATCTTTAACAGGATCTGGTTTTGATGGGTTGAGTGAAGAGTTTCCTTCTTTAACAATAAACTCTCCGTTCTTATTGAGGAAGACACCATCCATGCGATCCAGATATTGAATCTGACTAAACTTGAAAGTATATTCTAGGGTATTGTCTGGTGCTGGTGTAGCAGCAAATACAGAACCAACGCCAGAGAAGTTACTTCCAGTCACTTCTAGAGATGCAGTATCTTGGAAACCAGCAAGAATAGTTTGACTGTTGACCTTGGGTCTAAAGTCAATTAGGTTCTTCAATTCCACTGTACCAAGAACTGATGATTCAAACGTTGGAATTTCGTCTTCTAAAACACCTGCCTCATGTAGATATGAATCGATAGTACAGAAATCACCTTGTGAATGCTCGAAGTAATCAAATGCAATAACAATCTGACCTACAGGAGATTCTGCTCCTGGTTTTAAGTTAATTCTAGAAACATCATATAGTGTATCTCTTTGACCGTTGTCAAATGTAAATCTGCTGGTAATATCAGAACCAGAAACTAAATTGCCTGCACTATCAATTTCTGGGGGAGCAGTTGTGGTTCCCTCATAGACATAAAGTAATTTAAAAGCATCAGAGTATGACAGAATTTCTACTGCATTACTATCATAATCCGTTCCTCTGAAAGGAATTACTCTGTCTCCAGCGGAATCTACAACAATTCTCTTTTTTCTTACGGCAGTCTTGAGTCTTGGTTTTGCATTACTGACTTCAATAGTTGCAGACAACTTAAGAATAGGAGCTGTATATGTTTGCAACTGTCCTTCTGTTAAAGAAGTTGAGTTGAAATAATTTGTTGGTAGATTAAATGAAATGCTACCAGAGGTTAATCCACTAGAGGTATCTGTAGAAGATCTGATTTCTACAAGATCTGGATCAATGTATACGATATCTCCTTCCGAAACTAGGTCTGCATCATTCTTTTTAAGAACGGTTACAATATAGTTGTTTTCATTGAAAGCAGTAAATCTCTGTGTACCAAATGGTAATTGTGCTGCAAACGTAATTAGACCACCACCAGCAGAACCAGATGTTACAAAGTCTCTTCTAAAGTTATATACGATCTTTGTATCTTCTGGACTGTTTACAATCTTAGAGATTGATCTACTGCCTGTTGGGAACAATAAAGTTCCTCCATTTGGATTTCCTAATTTAGGACGGAATCTTACAACGCTGGTTGCATTAACGTCACGATATAATGTTTCGTCAATATAGATTCTAGATTTGGCAGATCCTTTTTGCTCTGTAGCATATTGAACGATTGCTCTAACTACATTGTTTTCTGAATCGGAAAATTGAATCAAATCACCTTGCTGTAATACAGAAGATGCATTGGCACTAAAACTGGTAGATTCTAGGAACTTTGTTCCCATCTTACCAAAGAATGTAAAGGCAGTAACATCATATAACTCACCATATGCTCTGTCATCAATCAAAACATCTGCGGTAAAAGTATTGACACCACCAGAACCATAAGTTGCACCTAGTGATTTTACATTGTTTGGAGTATAAGTAACGACTGTATTTTTGTGTAGTACGGTATCTAAAACACAAGGAGTCGTAATAGTTCCTACTGAAGTTGGAACTACCAAAGGTGGTTTTGTATATACGGTACTTACTGCTGATCGATCAAGAATATCGATTCTGTAGATAGATTCTCCTACCTGACCGAAAGTAATTTGAGTCTCATCAAATTCAACACCATCGATTTTTAGTTTAGGATCGGAATAACCAGCACCTCTCTCACTAACAATAAAGTGAGAAATAGTTCCTTCTGTAGCAATCTTTGTTAGAACACCATCCTCATCCTTTAGTGTTTCTCCTGGTAGGAATCTTCCTGAAATTGTTTTAACGAATAGTCTTCTTCCAAATGAATAGTTACCTGCCGCTGGTCCTTCGATGACGCCATATGCACCACTAGTCAATCCAAAAATGTATTTACCAATACCATAAGATCCATCTGCTGGTTCTGTCTCTAATGTGATTTTTGTAAAGAACTGTGGGTCAAAATATGACATTCCAAAGATTGCATTGTATGCTTTGGATCCATTAGCAAGATTTCCCTGTGAAATAACTTTATCTAGATCGCTATTAAATCCAGTTCCTCTGCTTTTAAGATAAAAGTTACTTGGCTTTACTGTACCAATTACAGGAGTAATAGTATCGCTATAATCAACAACTCTACCATAGACAACAGAACCACTATCTTCTTTTTCGTCGCCTAGAGCATCTGCTTGAGATAGGAATACTTTTCTATATTTCTCACCTGAACTTTCGTCATACTCAAGGAACGTTCTTTCTAAATCTGCTTTGTTACCAACAACAGTAACTTCTAAATATTGAGCTGACAAATCATCAAGGTTATCATTTAACGCTGGCTTGAATACCTTTGTAAAAGATACAACATCAACATAGTCAACAACGTTAGTTCCTGCTCTACTTCTTACATACCACAATTTTGCAAAGTAATTTGCACTCGATGGATTTGTAAGGTCGGATGAAACAACACCAGCAATAGGTAAATTGTCGTTGACAGTTTTGATAGTTAGAGTTTTGATCGCTCTATTTGGATCTATAAATTTACCTCTACGTTCTAGAGAAGTTCTGTAATTTCCTTCTTCTTCATTTCCATTAGTACCAACATATCCATCATTATACATTGATGACAAATAGATTGTAGGATACGCAGTTAGTTCTGATCCTTCTTGGTTTAGTGGAACACTACCGAAGACATTAGTAATAGTATAAGTTGGGAGACCTTTTGTTTTGAGTGTTACGTTATCTGTGGTAAGACTTTCTCTTGCCTTATTAACTTCAAGATACTTAGTCTCTTTATTTACAATTTCAAAACCTCTGATGTATGCTTTACCAGGACCAATACTAGCGATCATCTTTCTAGATGCCTCGGTAGATTCTAGTCCGTTGTAAAGACCAAATTCATCAGCAGCGTAAATACCATTGTTTCCATCTTTCTGGATGTAGTCTCTTACATCTACAGTAAAGTTGTCAACAACATAATCACCACTTTCATCATATGTTCTTCTTGCAAGTGTCTGCTCGATGACACTATAATCAGCAGATGTTACTTTTCTAAGAATACTACCTTTCTTTACTGTAATTAGTTGAATAAAGTTTTTATCGGTAATAGCATCTAGAGCAAACTCTTTTAGTTTGAGAGAAATTTTTAGTCTATGAGCTCCAGGTGCTGTATAGTTTGAACTACCAATAGCATTATCATATAGAGAAGAATCTTCTTCTGGAGTAACAACTTCTTCTACAATAGTAAATCCAACTTTAGCGGATGGTTTGTCGTAATACTCATCAATAACTAGTAAATCTTCATCATTGCGGACAAAAAATCCATTGACAAAATAGATACCTTCTTCTACCTTAACACCAGAAGCAAATCCCATAGCAGGACTGCTAACATTAACTACATCTTTAGTGTCGGGATCTTTGACTTCGATACTAGTTGGTAGAACACTACCATCTGTTCCCACAACCATTAGTGGTGTATTGACACCATTGATGACTTCTAGAGTTTCACCTTGTCTAAAAGTAGACTCAGCGTTAGAGTTTCCACTGTTAATATAGTTAACATAAAGTGTATCAGCGGAAGTTTCTGTTGCTAAATTTGTTGCTAGTACGTTACCGATAACACCAGATGTTAGTCCGCGAATTTGTAGTCCCTTTAGTTGAGTAATATCATACTTTTTATATACGATATCATCACCTTCTGAGACTGCTACCTCAGATACGGAAGATAATTTTACATAATCTAACTTTGTATTAAGACCTACCTCACCAGGAATAACTAATTCTCCCTGCTTAAATGCGTATCTACCAAAGGACTCAATCTGATTCTGAAGCAGAGATTGAATCTGGGAAAGTTCTCTACCTTGAATAGAGTATCCAGGACGGAATAGAATCTTATAAAAATTCTTATTTGCGTCGAAGTCCTCGTAATAAGGATTTACATTAAGGTTAGTCTTTTGTGGCATTGTACTCCGCCAAATACTAGCATCTTGTCCCTAGTATTTAGTAGAGATAAAAAAAATCCCCCGCTTTCGCGAGGGACTTAATAATCTGATTTTTAAATCAGAACTCGATAACGAGTTTGATGTCTTCAATCTGGTCGGGAGCACGAGTGATTAGACGACGGTTCTCAACGTAGATTACATCACCTGAGTTGTTTTCAATTTCAGGAGTAGCAAGACCTGCGTTGAATGTCTTACCTAGGAGTTCGGTTCCGTTAGCAAGTGTAGTCTCAACATCACCTGAAGCAGCAGATGTGTCACCATTGATTGCGTTAGCAGAAGATTCGAATGCTCTTACAACACCAGAATCTAGGTGAGCTTCTACAGTTTGGATGTACTTGAGAACACCTTCACCAGCAATGTCATTGCCGTTGCCATCTTTGTCAAGAGTCCAAGAAACAACTGTACCGTATGCAGTACCACCAGTTACAGTCTGCTGAATTCTTTCGTCAACGATGTAGTCAGCATCTGCACCAGTGATCTTGACTGCCTTGAGACCTGAAGCGGTGTCTGCAGTTAGGAATGCAGTTGAACCCCACTGGAGAGGATCCTTAAGAATACCGATTCTACGGAAGTCGTTGTCAACTGGGAAGTCGCCTGAACCCTCATCATAGGTGAGACGGATGTTAGTCATCACGCGCTTACCATTGAGTTCTACTTCGTGGTCTGAACCATGACCGCCTTGAGGAGGCATAACTGCCTTAAGTGAACCGTAAGCAGTGTTAGGTACGGTGGCAGCAGTAGATAGACCAGTGTTGGTGAATACGAAACCTTGCTTTAGGAGAATGTTACCGTAGGTGTAACCTGAACCACGAGCAAACATTTCAGCAGAGGTGATTGCACCAGCAGCACTAGTGGTGAATCTTACGATAGCACCTGAACCATCACCCTGAACTTCTGTGTAGAGAGTGGCGCTTGCAGGTAGATCATCGCCAGCATCTTCGATTAGAACTACATCGAGAGCACCATCAACTGCGAGAGCTTCTACAGCAACTCTAGAAGGATTGGTTGTTTCAACGATTGGCATGAAGTCCGATGAAAGGAACTTAATAACATCATCGGTAGGGATGGTATACATGTGCTTCCAGAGGTAGTTGCCACTTGGAGCACTCCAGATACCAGTTGAACCATCGTAGTTTGCACCATCACTAGTTCTGGGTTGCTCTGCCTCTAGAACATCAACACCAGTTGGGTTTGAAGGAGTCTCACCATTATAGAGACACTTGAATACTTCATAGTCAGAGTTCATTACATAGAACTTAGCGTCTGCAATTGAAGTAACATTTGAAGAAGATACACCAGAGATACCTGTCTGACCGTTGCCAGATGCAGAGTAGTTAGGCTTCCACATGTCAAATCTTGGGTTGACAGAGGTGCTCCAGTTGTAGCGACGAATAACTGTTCTTGCGTGCTGGGAATCAATTTTCTTAGCAGCAATAATCTCATCATAGAGAGAAAGCTTCTCAGTCTGGTTATCCAGAGGAGCAGGAGGATTGTCCTCAGTGCCGTAACGATAAACGCCAGTTTGTGCTCCTACGCTAGTGGAGATAGTTGAACCACCGTCTGCTGTTTCTCTGATGTCGGAACCTAAGGAAGGTGCAGAGTTAACTCCGCTTGAACCAAAAATGTCGGTAAGAAGGAGAGCGTTATCATAGATAGCTGCAATAGTGGCACGGAATGCAGTACCAGTGTAATCACCAGCGGAAGTTCCTACAAAAATTTCTCTGCCAACAGTAAAGTTGTTCTGGAGCTTCGAGTGAATCTCTAAGTATGCATACCATCCTTGTGGGCGTCCCACAAAGAAATACATTCGAGAGCCGTCGCCAGCGGGATCGGCATCACTTTCTTGAAGTGATTCTAGGAATTGACTCGCATTAAAAATGCGAAATTTATCAGAGATAATAGCAGTCATGGTTGTTCTTCCGACGTTGTGATTATTGTGCCAAAGTTATTTATATTTATACGATTATTTAGTCAACCTCAATATTAATCATTTCATCACCTGCGGAGATGGTTGTTGGTCCACTGTAGACGGTACATCCATCGAAGGTTGTTCCAGTCTTACTCGTATATTGGATAATGGATCCTCCGCTTGTAAAGAGGTAACCAGAATCCAGGAAGTATTTAGTAGGTTCAGCACCTGGGTCTCCACTGTTATCAACTGCAATTGTTCCACTGATGAGACCAGTCTGTGAAGTAATTGCAATTGCATTTTGAATGGATGGATTAGCAAGATTGAAGTAGTCACCGTTGATTGTGTAACTGGAGTTTGGACGATCTTCAAAGTCCGCAAGAGTCATTTGTGGGAACAATGCGGAGAATCTTTCAATAGAAACTCCAGATGCATTCGCGGAACCATCGTCATATCCAACATAATTCCAGTTTCTTAGGGTAGGTCCAGCATTACCTGTGGTATAGTTACCTAGGTAATCTCCAGAACCAGAAGAACCAAATAGTTGGTTGATAACATCAATCAGATCTCCGTCTCTTGTTAGGACATCATGATCGTCAGTGATATCTACAAAACCGCCATCTCTGGTTGGAACTGGGTCGCTGAGGAAGATCGATTCGACGAATCCATCAATAACACCAGATCCAGGATGGATTCTGAGTAGTTCTGTTGGACCATTGTGTACGACTTCATGCTGAATGCTAATATGATGTAACTCTTCAACATGATTGACTGTTGTTCTGACAACAGAATCAGCGAAGATTCCAGTCTCTTGTGGGCGGGTTGTGATTGCGTTTGCTTCGATAGAAGACGCGGAAACAGAAGAGATTGTTGGAGCAAGACTGGAGCGAATCTGCTTATGGGAGACCTTCCAATCTGCCAATCTAACTGCAGACTTCTTGATATCAACTTTGATTTCAATGTTGTCGCGGGTAAGAGATTCGAACCTTGCTTCAGAGTTGATTGCACCCGCACCTGCGGCACCACCAGACTCAGTAACGATATTTGCCTGTACCGTAGCAATAACGGTAGGTCTAACCTGAGACTTGATGATAGTCTTGGCAATCTTCCAGTCAACGATCTGTACGGCATCTTTCTTGATGTCCGCCTTGATTTCAGTTGCACCAGCACTGAGGGAGTTAAAGGAAGCAATAGAATCCTTAGGAGCAATACTGGTTGCGATTGCCTCAGTAACTGATGTATTGGTGAAGACAATAGAAGGTCTGAGAGTTGCCTTGACGATTGTCTGTGTGACTTTCCAATCAACCAGATTGATATTCGCTTTCTGGATCTCAAGTCTGTCTGGTTGCTTAATAGCATACATCTCACCAAAGGAAGCAATCGAATCCTTAGGAGCAATGCTGAGAGCATCACTAATAATAGAGATATGTGAAGTAGATGTAACAGTTGGAGCGACCTGTGCCTTGACAATAGTCTGCTCGATTCTCCAATCATATAGATTGATATTTGCCTTCTGAATCTCAAGTCTATCAGGTTGTGTATAATGTGTAAGACTATCGATAGAGACAAATGTCTCAGAAGGACGTGTTGTGATTGCCTCAGTGCTGGCAACGAATGTTGTATTGGTAAAGACAATAGAAGGTCTAACTTGCTCCTTAATGATTGTTTGAGTAACTTTCCAGTCAACAATCTGAATTGCTTCCTTCTTGATATCTCTTTTAACAAGAGTTTCTTTACAGGCAAGAGTTTCGATAGCAGAGAACGAATCTCTAGGAGCAATACTAAGTGCCTCACTGATAATATCAACTCTATTGGTGGAGGTGATAGAAGGTCCAACCTGAGACTTGATGATAGTCTTAGCAATCTTCCAGTCAACAATCTGAATTGCTTCCTTCTTGATATCTCTTTTAACAAGAGTTTCTTTACAGGCAAGAGTTTCAATAGCAGAGAACGAATCTCTAGGTGCAATACTGGTTGCAATTGCCTCAGTAACTGATGTATTGGTGAAGACAATAGAAGGTCTAACTTGCTCCTTAATGATTGTTTGAGTAACTTTCCAGTCAACAATCTGAATTGCTTCCTTCTTGATGTCTCTCTTAACAAGAGTTTCTTTCCGAGAAAGAGTTTCAATAGCAGAGAACGAATCTCTAGGTGTAATACTGATTGCATCACTAATGATGCTAATCTGTGAAGTGGAAGATACAGTAGGTCTGACAGTTGCCTTAGCGTAGATCTGAGTGATCTTAACGTCAGGAACAACTGCTTCCTTCTTAATATCTTGCTCGATAAGAGTCTCTTTCCATGCAAGACTATCGAGTTTCTCAAATGAAGCGTATGGTTTGACAGTGACAGATTCAGAGAATACGTTGAGTAGAGTAACCTCTGTCGTGATTGCCTTATGAGCGGCAGCTGTGACAACTGTCTGAGTTACTACAGGAGCAGGGAAGAAGATATCCTGTTTCTGCAGTTCACCGCGAATGATTGTTCTGTCAAAATCAAACGTTGAGAATAGTCCAATGACTTTTCTAGCACCAACGTCAGTCTTACGATGAGTCTTAGCAGTGACGTAAGATAGAGAGTCAATTGCTTGGACTAATTGAATTTGAGCGGTGATAACTCTTTCATTAAGAGATGCTTTCTGCTTGACATTGAGTGGTTTTGGTTCAAACCACTTAGCAAATTCGTTGTCTTCGTTAAACTTAACTTCAGAATCAATGTGCTTAATCTTGACAGCTGCAACAGACTGAATAGCAGCAACGCCACCAGAGACAACTTCAACCTTCTTAGGAATCTGCTTGAGGAATGTTCCTGCCAACCATGGTTTAGCTGTGGTGCCATCTACACCTCTCTGTAGATTTAAGAATCTATCAGTGAGTTTACGGTAGTATCTGACGACCTCATCGCCAATCATTAGGTAACCGTTCGTCTCAAACTTGCTAGTATCAGCAATGTATGCAACAGTATCTGTTGCTGTCATATCTAGATCTAGGTAAGCACCAGTCTCATAGTAGTTGAAGTTTCCTAGAGAATCGTTGAAAATTCTCTTTTGTGACTGTGTAGTAAGTTTTCTTGATGTCTGAGTGATAGAAACAGACTTGACAAAAGGAGTTCTGGTAGAAGCGATAGAAACATACTCGTTCTGAGCCAAGAACATATCGATCAGATATGTTTGAACCTTCTTATTCTTACTATCAGTAAACTTGGTAAGAGGTTGTACTACTCTACAATTCAAGTCTTTCTTTAGATTATCATCACCTTCTACCTGAATAATTGCCGTGAGTGACTTGAAAACTGCTTTTGGAGATGTTGCAATAATAGCAGAAGTAGAGAATGCCAGTGGAACTGGTAGACTTGCAATAGAAATATCTGATGTGATAGTTTTGATATTTGCATCTAGTCTTGGTTGAATACCAATAGTAACCAGAGATACAGCAATATCTCTTTCAACTAAGATGTCATATCCTCTTGCAACTACTGTCTTGGGAGCAGAAGTATATCCACTACCAGGGTTGATTAGATCAACACTGAGGATGTGACCGCCAAGAGTTAGAACCTCTGCCTGTGCTCCACCACCATTGCCATCTTCAGGAATAAACTGAATGATTGGTGGTGTATAGTATTGATATGCTGTAGGTTGTGTGTTAGGATTATAGTTACGCTGGTTCCACTCTAGTCTTGCAATTCTGCCAGTTAGATTACCATCAGCGTCTTTTTCCATAATAGGAACAACACTGAGACCTGTTCCTTCGGTAGATCCGTTATATGCTTCAACACTAACAGTACCGAAAATAGAGTTATTGCTTGGAATAGAATTGCTATAATCCTTGGAAGTTACAATTCTAGGAAGTGCAGAGATCTTTCTGAAAGCAGACTCGCCATCGACTCTAATAGTATCACCACTGTTTAGTGGTAAGAAAGTCTTTCTGTAAGATCTACCTAGTTTAGTAGCATTCCACTTACCATTTCTATCCGCAAGACGGATTCTTCCTGTCTCATCTCTAGTAACAGTTCTGTCAATTTGATTGATAACAACTTGTGTAGTAATTGAAGCATCAGCAATAGATACTAGTAGTACGAAGTATCTGTTTTGCAATCCTTCACTTGCTACAAGTTCGTGGTATTGTGAAACAACAAATTTTGCTTTGATAGTTACAATATCACCAACTTCACTGAAGATATATGGATCAATAATATCTCCTATAGGAGCATCATGAGTTGAACCATCAGATTTAGATCCAATCGCTCTATATCCAGCATATTTCTTATCTTGCATCCAAGAGCTATATGGTGCATTATTATTGATATATGATACATTATCATCATTCTTAGCAAGTCTATCAATTGATTGAATTGCAAAACCAGATGTTTTATCAATAGTGAATGTAATATCACCTTGGATATAATAAGTGTTTGGTGAATAGTCATAGATATTGAGGATCTGACCGACATCCCTACCATAAAGAAGTCTCATATCAACATCATTTTGTTCCGTGATTGGAACATTGAAGTAGATGTTAGGACCAGAGATAGTGTAACTATAACCTTCTCTCTGTAAGACACCATCGACAAAGACGAACAAGAATTCTTTCTCGTCGATCTTCTGGACTGAGCGATCCTCCATATCCAGGATTAGGAATGGACCAGATCTTACACCGTCTACTAAATTATAATCAATTGTAAGTCTCTTATAGTTACCAACGCCAAGACCTACAACTCTTTCAACTGCAGTTGGTTCGCCAATACTCTTAGCACCAAAATCTTGATCCCAAATAGGAGCAACATCAAATACAATCTTGTTAGGAATTACAGTTCTATCAATATAATATGCATCACCACCTGGGTAAGTTGCGTTATACTTAGGTTGCTGTAATACAGCATTGATAGTGATAAAGAAGTCCTCATCTTCCTCAGAGTTGACTTCTGTGCCATCTTCCCAATACAGTTCGAACTCTTTGGTTTCTCCGTCAACATAATCAGGGAGAGACCTTGAAACTGATTCTTCATTGAGAATGTCAGTAACATTAGCAAATAGAGAATCTACTGAAGAAATAACATCAGCACACTCACTATCTGGAAGCAGAGGATCTTCGATGATGTTATAATTTGTGTATACTCTCAGTGAAGTCCAGTTACCTTCGCTGTTTAGATTCTGTGGCGTTGCATCGACATATCCAGTTCCAAAAGCAAGGATGTCCTTAACAATTTGAATGTAAGAACTCAGTGCTGACGCCACATTAGCACATGCTGGGGTGAGAGAATCGATAGCAACAGATGGATCTGTAACAGGAGCAATGTTAGTGTAAGTTCCTGCACCCAGACTATTTCTCATTGCTAGTGTCATCTTCTCGACTAGCAAATCCCACGCAGCAACAGCTGCGGCGGTCTCCTCAACACTTCTATTAATATGTGTTAAAATTTCTCCATAAGGATATCCTGCATTAGTGTAATATAGTCTTCCAAATTCTACAACCTGCTCGGTGCCACCAAACTTAAGGTGATAAACAATTGCATCGATGAGATATCCTAGATCTCTGGCACATTTTTCGACCGTTGTCTGAAGAGTGTAATTATTATAGATGGTAGCACTGACTTCTTCCTGCAAGTATGCTTTGTTTGCAGCAATTAGATTTGCAGCATCATAGAAAGTGCCAGTGTTAATACCACTAAAATAGAATGTGGCAGTATCAGATCCAGAGAATGATGGAGGAACACTGAATGTGTCTCCTTCATTAACAATAAATGTATCTCCTGGTTCTACCGCTGCTGTGCTAGTTGGGCTAACAGCATTTCCATCAGTGCTTCCGTCAAAAGGTGTGGTTCCAGCAGGAGCTCCACCTCCTCCACCAGAGTTAGAGAGTGCTGCTCTAGTCAGTGTAATTTGAGTCTCACTATCAATAGAAGCGATTCTAGTGCCTTCTGGGAAAGAACCACCAGAACTGATAAGCATACCAACAGCAACTTTGTTGGTGTCTGTCATCGTCAGAACTCTGGATCCTTGAATAAAGTTAACATTGTTAATTACAATGTCCCAGTTCCTAATTGCCAGTTTAGAAAGATTAGTAGCGTATCTAATAATATCGAGGGAAGATTCTTTATTGTCAGTAATATAATCGTAAGTATTATCTTCGTTAAAATACGATAGATAATCAACAGTCTTTACATTACCTCCAAACCTTAAATCATGCTCGTATGCCTTGAGGATACTTCTCAGATCTGACTCATAACTAGACCCTTTGGTACTCCAATCTAGTGTTGGGTAGATCTCTTTACCGTAACCAATAGATTCTGAGACAATAAAGTCAAGATTTCTTTCGATCTGATTAGCAGAATCTAACCATCTTCCGTTACGCTGGAAAATGTTTCTGATTTTTCTTAGATACCTGTTATTTGATGCAGTATCTTTGAATGCAAAATATCTGCCATAGAATTGCATTCCTTTGTATGATGTTACATCACCAAGTCTAGATCCAGTCAGTTTTGTGCTATTACCAAGAGGTGCTTGTGAGAATACAATATCACTTCCATCAATTGTATATGCTACTCCTGGTTCCTGTAAGACTCCA
>Ga0129345_1000426_pt1 | contig 15220 bp, 16 predicted proteins | sample CPBDNA_FD_94425 | JGI IMG/M metagenome (GOLD analysis project Ga0129345, IMG submission 94425) | Freshwater to marine salinity gradient microbial communities from Chesapeake Bay, USA - CPBay_Sum_20_0.8_DNA | ecosystem: Environmental > Aquatic > Marine > Coastal | place: USA: Chesapeake Bay...
AAGATGTTAGTTGAACCTGGTTCAATGTGGTAGTAGTTCTCTTGTGTGATACCTAAAACTAACGCTCTGTAGTTAGCAGGTGACAAGATTAAGATTAAGTCATCTTGAGTGTAAGACTTATCTGGTAAAGCTGCATACATTGCTTGAGCCGCATCAACAGCAGTAATTGGTGTCCATGCAACAGCTGTAGCACCTGATACAGTTCCGTTAGCAACTGTCAAGATGTCAGTTAAACCACTGTAAGAACCATCACCATTCATGATGTAGTTTTCGTTGTAGTTATTCAACTTCTTAACAAAGTGGTCAGCCAACAATTCCTCAAAAGGAATAGAAGTACCACCGTTGTATGCACCTGCCGCCAACTGCTGAGAGAAGAATGTGTCTCTCAAAGTCTGAACACACTGAACAACATTTACCTTGTTATTTTTTAATGTCATCGGAACAACTGAAATAGTTGTATCACCTGACGCAGTCCATCCACAATTTGCTCCATCCTGAACATTAAAGTCAGTATCTAACAAAGGGATATCAACTGTGTTTCCTTGAAGTCCAACACGGACATTCATAAATTGAGCTAAGTTGGTTTCTAAGATAGACTTTGAAATAAGTCCAAACGACTCCTGGTCTATATAACCTGCTATAGCTGTAACATCAAATCCTGTAGCCATAATTTTTTATTTTTGATTTAATTTATTTTTTAAAAGATTGCTTTCTCATTTCAAGTATGGTTTGCATTCTTGCATCGTGAATATTTCTCTCGGCGGTGTTTAACGCTCCGATATTATTTCTAATCTTGTCAGTTGCAGGACCATCTCTGAATTCGTGAAATTCTCCTTTAATAGAGTTTATTTGTTTTTGTAAATCTTCAAGTTTTGGAGAGAGTGCCCCTACAATCTGATTTACGAGGTCATCACCGAATTGTTCTTTTTCTTCAACGACAACTTCCTCTTCTGCTGGTTCTTCTATACTTACAATGATACCTTGAGCGTCAACACCTACGATAATTCCTTCAGTTGTTTCGTGTAACCCCTCAGGAGCGGGAATATCCCCCTCCTCTGTTACAACAAATAATTGTTTTCCAACTTCAAATTCACCTTCAGTCTTAACTACAGTACCATCTACAAGTGTAGCTTCAGCAAGTTTAACTTCTTCAGCAGTTTCTGTTTCAGTTTCAAGTGATACTTCCTCATTCGTATCCTCTACTCCTAACATAACTCTGATTTTGTAAAGTGCTTCTTGTGCAGTCATATTAATTGATTTATATTGTTTATTTGATTTAAAATATAAAAACCTTATTTTTCGTCAGATTTTTTTATTTCATGGTATATTCTTATTACCGTATAAATAATTGATGCGGATAAGAGTATTATTTTTAACATTGCTTCAATATCCATAAATGATACTGTGATTGCCCCCGCATTTAATAATATTACTTTGTCTTGTATCAATTCTCTTATCATTTTTTAACTTTTTTTAATATATCTTTTATATCATTTAAAGTTTGTTCAGGGTCAATAGGCTTCATTCTTTGGATAAAGCCACCAGCCAAGCTAAACCCTTTAAGTTCTCCGGACTTGATGAGTTCCCAAGTCTTATCATCGTTGATTTTATAAGAAACATACCATGTTCCTTCCGGTAACGCAAATCCATATTTGTATGATTTATCATGTTTTATACTTTCACTTATCCAACTTTCAATAAGAGTATTGTTATTGGTTATATTTTCATCGTGGTTTATGTCAGTATTGTTGTGGTTATTCTTTCTAAAGAACTTTTCTGCCATCTTTCTAATGGTCTTCTTTGAAAAATAAATGTAGAAAGGTTCCCCGTTCTCATCTCTTCTCAATATCATCTTATTTGGTATCATAACAGGTCCCATCACAATCCTCTTTTCTTCATCAATATTAAATGAGAAATTCCTTTTCTTTAAGAATGCATTGTTTGGTGTGTGACCTTGAGGTGATGGTTGTCTTTGGTTATTTGACTTCATTGCCTTCTCTTCCTTAGTGTTATCTGCTCTGTTTGATGCAATGATTACCTTATTACCTGTATCTCCTTTAAATACCTCCAATTTAGTCCAGTAGTGAACACAGTTAGGTCCTCCTTTCCATTCTAACTTTGAATATGATGAATTACCTCTAGGTCCGAAGTCTCTGTTTAATGAACTCATCTTATTCACCTCATCGGTTGTGAATATCTTACCTCTATCAGCAAGTCTTAACATCGCCTTACAAAAATCCCTTTGTGCTTTAGGACCTGAATATCTCCAATATACCTCAGGCGGTTCTTCTTTCTTAATTGATAATCTTTTCAATATATCCAATGACCTGATTGCTGTAATGACATCACCAATCCCTGCAAACTTGTTTAAGGTCATATCTATGTACAAATCATCCTTCCCTATGTAATAACCATTGTTATCGTCTTCTGCATACATTAAAATCTCTTTTTGTTCCTCTTCTGTGTAGTAGTCTTTCTTACAATCATCACCACAAGATAATTCTTCTGTTCCTTCCCAATATGAATAACATACAGCTAATCTCTGTTCTTCATCAGGAAATTCTGTATCCAATTTACTCATACATCTACCAATAAAGTCTTGTTCTGTTTCACCTGCGGTTGGTTCAACAAACTTTTCTTCGTTAAAGTATAAAAAGTCTGCTTGTATTGCTGGTCTATCTACGATACTAACTATTTCTACACCAGTATCTTCAAACAATTCATCATCCAATTGTTCGTCATCAATATCAAGTTCTACAATTCTATCTATTTTTTCGTCCATCATAATCTTGAAAGGTTTTCTATTTGTTGATTTGCTTGTTGTGCTGATGTAACATCACTAGCTATTACATATGCTTGTATTGGTTGAGGTTGTTCAAACTGTCTTCCTGTAATATCTATATCTTCACCTGCTGAACCTGGTGCTGTTGGTAATGTAAATTGTGGTGTTGCTCCTGCTGATATTGTTGGTGGTGCAACCGATGGTCCACCCTTAAGTGTGGGTACTGATAATATCTTTCTTACATTCAATAAACCTGATGCAATTGCAACACCTGCGGCTATTTGTGGGAATGGTGGAGGTGCTGGTGTATTAGCTAATGCGTTTGTTGCCGCTTGATATGTGTTGATTGTTGCCGCTGCGACTGCTGCCGCTTTACCTACCGCTGATTGTTCACCCGCTATCTGTGTAATCGCATCAAAGGCTGAAGTTGCAACCCCTAACTTAGATGCTAACTCAGCTTCATCTATTGCTTTCTTTTTATCGGCTTCAGCTTTTGCTTCATCAACTCTTTTCTGCGCATATTCCTCTTCAATTTGAGTTTTTTGTTTTTCAAATTCTTCTTTGAGTGCTGCCTTTTCCTCATCAGTTGCTCTTAACAATTCAAGTTCAGCAAGTGCTGCCTCCTCAGCCAATTCTAATGCTCTAAGTGCTGCCTGTTCTTCATCTTGAATATTTGCGGTTCTCATATCTTCTATCATACCGTTAATACTCATTTTTCTATCCAACTCTTCCTGGTCTAACTCTCTTCTTAACTGTGCTGACTCCAATTCAATAATAGATACCTCCTGTTCCCTTGCAATTCGTTCTGCTTGTACTGTTGCTAGTTCCGCCTCTAACTCCCGTCTATCCTCATCATTTTTGGTTAGAGCTAACTTCTGTCTTATTAAGTTTTCATTCTGTTGTGCTTCCAACAATGCGTTTTTAGCTAATTGTTCGTTAGCCTCAATAACTCTATCTAATGCCTCTTTTCTTTCATCATATCCCCTTGTAGTGTCTTCACTAATCTTTTTCTGTTCTTCTAAGTCTTTGGTAATTTGTGCATTCTGAACCAATAATCTATTCTGTAATTCAGCAAATTTGTTATTTGCATCAACCAAATTATTAGTAGTTTGAATTGCAACATTGACTTCATTAACAACCGCTGTAACCGCATCTACTGCTGTGTTGAATGCTGCTACTGCTTTATCTGAAAAGTCCTCTACCCCTAATGTAACCTTAGCTACCGCATCAGTTGCTATCTTTCCTGCTTCACTAAAGTTACCCTTGAATAATTCACCTATTGCACTACCTAAAGCAGGTATCAATTCTAAGATACCTTCAAACCTATTTACGATATTATCTATAATCGCTTTACCAAAATTCTTAAGACTTTCTAAGGGGTTCTCAAAGAGGTTTGATAATGGTTCACCTAATGATATTACTAAGTTATATATCTTCTCAAATACCACCCCTACTGCAGCTGTGGCACCTTGTAATATCTTTGCTCCCGTATCAGTCTTCTTAAACCATTCTACAAGTTGAGCAAATGCTGTTAATAATAGTCCGATACCTGTTGCCGCAATTGCACCTTTTAGTGCTCCAAATGCTGACTTACCTTTCTTACCAAATTCAGTTAAAAACCCCCCACCTTTCTTTGTGGATTTTCCTGTGTCTTCCACAGCATCACTAACCTCTTTCTGTTCTTTAGCAACATCTTTTAATGCGTCTGACAACTCATTTAGGTCTGTGATGTAACCATCAACCCCTTCAACCTTAAAAAATATTTCAACTTCTTGTTGTGCCATGCTCTTAAATATAAAATTTATCTATCTAGTAATTTGATGAGGTCAACTTTTACTGAAGCTTTCTCTCCTAACGGAACATCATATATTTTTTCAACATAATAGTATGTGTCTTTCACAAATATTACATCATCAAAACTGAAGTCAATTAAGTCCTGTGAGTTCAATACAAAGTATGCTGTTACCCTTCTAGCCCATTTGTCATATAATGATTGGATATATTGTGACCAATATACATCATATACTGAATTACCAATATTTTTATTTTGAAGACCAAATTTAATATAACCCTCTTCTCTTTGCCAGTTTAAATCAATACTTGATGAAATAAGAGGAAAATCAGAATATGGACTAACCATTGGATAATTTGTAAATCCTGTTGCAACCCCTAAATCATCTTCCATATACCATGTATCTTCTCTTGCAACAACAGTACCAGTTGATTTTATACCATTATAAAATACCAATCTTTTATTTGATACAACAGGTTCGTGTAATACAGCACTAGGTTCTGACTCGTGAACATGATTATGACCAATAATTGTATTATCCATACCATTGTTAGCTTGCTCAGCCCCCTCAATTTGCATTACAGGAAAGGGTATTATATTCGTTTCAATACTTCTTTCACCATTCAATAATTCATTATTACTGAATACTCTTAATGTTCCAAATGGTTCATCATATTGATTTTGATATAACTCATTCAAATCATCACCCCCCTCACTATCCTTATATTCAATAACAGAACTTTGTGTATAAAATAGGGGACTGATTTTAAAGTCTTTTGAGACATCCAATTTATCTGTCCAATCAAACTCATCACCTGTAGCAATATAATTCGTCCATGGTTCTATAATAAAGTTAGATGAGTTATTTTTGTCAGGTGCAATAACCAATCTGAATTTGGTAATGATATCTTTTATAAAATCTATTTTTTTATAATCATTTGATAATAATGGTGCAATTGATATCTGACCTGGTGCATCAAGTATTTCTAATGATGCGGAAAAGTCCAAATCAATTGTTGTACTAAAATTTAAATATATTTGGTCTCCTGCTGTTAAAGTAGTTGTAAATTCTTCAGAGAAATTAAAACTAATATCATTATCTGGTCCATAGGGGGCAACTGTATCTGTTACACTATCTAATAATGTAGAACCAGCCGCAAATTTCCATAATCTAAAAACACAAGTTCTTGATGAGGTTGAAGTACCTTGAGCATATAATGAATATCTAAATGTATAACTTCCTGTTTGAGGGACAACATATCTACCACTTGAGAAATTACTACCAGGGTCTAATATAATTTCATCCAATACAACTTCATATGGATTTTGATTAAATGTGCTACTATTCTCTTCAGCTAAACCTGTATTTTGTAGTGCAGCATTTAATATATTAGCTTCATTACCAAACGCTGATAGATATATCTGATTAAATGTTTCACCTGTATTAATAAAATTGGAAGTATATGTAAAACCAGCTTCATCAAAAATTGCATCCCATACAGCCTTAGCTCTAATCATGGGTTTGAACCTTTCTCTGTCTAACTTATATGAACTATTGGTAAATGGTTTAGAGTGTGCTATACTACTATGTCTTATCTCACCCTCATTTGGAACAATACCTACATAAGTGTTGCCGTGGTCAATAAGGGGATATATTACATCACCATTCAATAATCCATCTGTACTTCCACCTTCAGGAAATGCTTGCCAACTATCAACAATATTCTGTGATGTTAAATCATGGTCTAATGCAGATAAATTCAATTCATTTAATGTCCCCTCACCAATGGAAGTAGCCAATGAACGGGTTGAACCAAAGAATATAACCTCATAGTCAATCTTTTCGTTTTCTCTTGTAATATAGATGTTATTTAGTCTGAGTTCCCCCTGTCTAAATAAGACACCATCAATCATAAGTTGAGCAGGTATCTTAACTGTTACATCAAAGTCTTCACCAGTTATTTCAAAAGCTGTTTCAAAAAACTGAGCATTATTAGGGGTTGCAGGTATTCTGAATGTTTGGCTAAACTCAGAACGAGCAGATGTATCAGTTATATCCTCAATTGCAAAGTTTAACTTTGGTGGGTCAAACTCATATAGGTCTAAGTATATATCACCAACTCTTATTTGTACCATTATCCTCTCTGTGAATTTAATTTATGAGCTATTCTAAATGTAACAGTATTTTGGAATAACTTATCTTTTCTGTATGTTCTTTCTGTCCATTGACTATCCTCCAATACCACAGGATAAAAATTAGTATCACCCTCAAATCTAACTTTAACATCAGGACTCAAATAAAGGTTTTTAAGGAACTCTGCATCATTATCTGATAGGTAATTTGTATTAATCGTATATCGTTCCTGTAAGGACTGTGAAAAGACCTTTTCCCCCCTATCATAAGTGTTAACATCATAGTCAGCAGATGACCATGTTCCATCAAGTTGTTCATAGGTATTTCTTTGAACTGATATATTGTAATCTTTTCTCTTTCTAAAGGTATAGTAATCTCTAAAACCCAATGAGTTTAACCAACTAACATCAACATACTCAAAGTCATTACATTCCCCTTCGTCAACATCAAATCTATATACATAACTTATAGGTGTATCCCAATATGTGTTAGGGTCACTACCACAAGATTTAACCACAGATGCAATAAACCAATGTGTAGCATTTGAAGTATTACCTGTTCCCAAATTATGTCCCGCTTCAACGGTTATTACATCATAGGGGTACTCATCAAATCGTGTTCCTCCAACAACTGTATTAGGACCCCCTCCGTTTGATTGTATATTATCTATAAAGAAGTCATCCAATTCTGTTGAACCACTCATAATGGTTACTCTAAATGCTCCAATGGTTTTTCTTTCATCAGGTATTGTACCACTAGCAGTCTTAAGATGACGATTAACAAAACTAAGTGTTCTTTTTGCTTGATTATCAGCAGGTATTTTTTGTGTTATTACACTTTCACCTACAACCCATGCGGGAATATCAGAACTTACACCACTTCTATTTTTATAATCACTTAATGCAAATACTCTATTTCTACTAACAGGACAACCAAAGAAGTCCAATATCCTTGATATATATTGGGTATTATCGTCCCAATTTAAATCATAATAATCCTTTCTACCCCCTATAACACAATATGAACCCGTAGAACCTGTTGCATATTCATCTATTGCAAATGTTCCCCCTATTTCATGTCCTATTTCACCAACAAATCTAAATGTTTCATATCTACCATCAGTTAAATTACTTGTATTCTCAAGATTAGGATTAGGGGTTGTATAATTCTTTAATATATTCTGTAAGTCAAAGTGAGCTGTCCCTGATGGGTTCTCAAACTGTCTTAGAGTTGCAACTGTTGTACCAGTGGTTGAACCTGATAAGATATTCAAACCAAATTTAACCTGGTCTGTTGCGCTTCCCGTATCTTCAAGGGTAAATATATTTTTACCAAATGATAAGTTAAAATCACTTGGCGTATTTCTTAGACTTGCGTTTGGAGTTGGTCCTGCCATTACTGATATGGTTTTTCTAAAATGTTTATTATTGTGTCTGTAATATCTTCAGGGTAGAACCTTCTTGCATTGATGCCAGCAACATATTTGGAGTTTGACCTTGAACCAAACTTATATCCCACTGGTTCACCAAATGCTTCAGCGACATCAGGAGTTAATCCGAATGCCCCTTTCCTCTTTCTACCATCAACACCAAAAGAAAGGAAATACCCATAGAATAACATAGATATTTTAAGACTAGTACCATCAACACCCACACTCATTGACTGTCTTAGATTACCTGTTCTATTCTTAAATTCACCTGCTTGTAACTGACCTTGAAGTTTTGTTGCAAGTTCTACTAACTCACGGGGTACATCCTTTTCAGCGTACTCTGTGATATCAAGAATATCATTGATTAAATCATCTATGTTATCCGTTACTGGCATTATTCTTCCTCTTTCTTAGATTTCCATGACCAAACAAAACCTACTAGTGTAATGATTGCACCAACCACTTCCATAAGCATAGCTTCGTCAATTATCCCTGATGTAACAAGGTATCCACCAACAAAGGTGAGAATGTGTCTTAATAATCCTGAAATTTTATCACTCATAATTTTTAATATTAATTTTTTCATTTATGTAATTCTTACTTTTAAATCACCTGCGTTATGGTATAAGCCACCTAAAGGAACACCCCCTGCTGCTGCGTTCGCATCACTTGTAAAGTTTAGATTACTATAGTCATTTAACACAACATGCGTAAATGCTTCAAGTGTTTCAACATATGTAGTGTGACTATTAAGTCCTGTTCTTCCACTACAACCAATTAAAACAGTACCACGAGTACCACCTGTTATTTGTGACGACTCAGAACCTATAATGGTTGCAAATTTAGTTACATTACCTGTCTGACCTGCAATATCACAAGTCCAAGAGTTAAAGATACTAGCATTACCACCTTTAAATGCTGCTGTACCACTACCTGCAGTTTGTCTTATATAAGAGTTTGGTGCATTATATAAACCAAATCCTTCGTCCTGTCCGTGACTTTGGTCGTGATATATACCACTATTAAAAGGTGCAATATTAACAGAGTTCCAAGTTAAATTTATATCTCCATTATTACCACCAATAATAGCACTTTGTAAACCTTCATTTAAAGTATTATTTATACCTCCAACTATAACTCCTCTTTGAGAACCATTTTGTAGTTGGTTATTTTGACCCCCTACAACAACTCCGTATCTTGCTGCGTTACTATTACCATTTCCTGCGACAATAGCATTATCAAATCTATTTGTAATACTATTAGTAGAACCTCCAATAACTGCGGCATTATTAACATTAGTAGTTATTTGATTACTACTTCCACCAATAATAGCATTTTCACTTGAACTACTATCTATCGCAGTTGTCGCATAATAATCAGGAACAACATTATTAGTTCCATCGGCTGCGATAAATGGACTACCAAGACCTGATAATAATGTTGATACTTTTATTTTACTTGTCGTTGTCTCCCCACTATCAACTATGGCAAGCAAATCGTTGTCTGTCTTACCAGTCTGTTCGGGGAGTTGAGGGATTGTTTTGTTTGCCATAATCTTAATTTATTATAATTCTGTTATTACAACTGAAAAACCCAAGTTCTCCAATTCTGATTTTATTTTTAAGTTGGTAAAATCTAATACATCAACCCCATCTGTTGCTCTGTCGTAGTCATATCTACCACCAACACCTATTTTTACACTTAAGGGACTTTTACCTGTTGTATAGGAAGGTTCATCAACCCAATATTGAGTTAGAATAACTACTTCATTACTACTATCATTCACTCTGTATTGAGTTCTTCCATAACAACTTGATAATGTTAAACCATTATCTAATTCTATTGTGCCTGTTATTTCTAAAGCCATTTTGTTATTTGTTTAATTTGTTTATTTTAATTTATTGTTTTATAAAGGGAACCAATCTATGAAGTCTCCCCCTTGAGTTATTATTGTATCACCATTCTGTGCTTCAATATGATAAGTTATTGTTGTCGGAGTTGGTGTTGGAGTACTACTTGATGTTAAAGTAGGAGTAGGAGTTGATGTGCTTGTTGAAGATGGTGTATTCGTTGGAGTAGGAGTACTTGTTTGAGTATTAGTCGGGGTTGGAGTAGGCGTACTAGATGAAGTATTGGTTGGAGTTGGAGTCGGTGTCGCAGTTGCTGTTACAGATGTGGTTGGTGTAGGAGTTGGTGTCGGACAAGGACCAAAAGATGAACCAGGAGGGAATGGGAAGTTATCATATAAGTCATCAAAGTCAGGGAATATCTTACCTCCACATTCTATAGTAGGTCTAGCAACTATACCTGACAAGTCAGCTCTATCAGTTGTAATTGTATTACCACAACCTATTGTTCCACCAGTTACTTCCAATATTGTTAAAAGTTGTGTTATTGGGAATGGAGAAGCATTTAATTGCAAATATGCCATTAGATTTCCTGTAGTAGTACCAGTATAGAATGCAGTATTACCTGTACAATTTATAGTATAATTATCAGTAAAGTTTTGTGTTACAGTTCCCAAACCAGCATATTCGTATGTATCATTTCTCCAATCACCACTTGACCATTGGAAAATACAACCTGTTTCATAAGCTGAACAATCTTCAGCAGATGGAGTTGGAGTTGGAGTGCTAGTTGTGGTAGTAGTCGGAGTAGGACTTGAAGTATTCGTAGGTGTTGGAGTAGGAGTACTAGTTAAAGTTGCAGTTGGTGTTTGTGTTGCCGTAGGTGTTGGTGGTGGTACTGGTGCAGATGTTGGTTTAGGTTCAGGGTCAGTACAATCAGTTTTAAAGATATAAACATTACCTGATAAATCTTCTGAGTCATTAAAATCAAATGTTTTAACCCACCCCTCATTTGGTAATATCCATCCATTATCATTTTGTGTTGGTGCATATGATACAGCATTAGAAAGACTATTTAATATTCTACTTTGTTTTGCTCCACATTCAAATGTAGTTCCATCAATAGAATACCATGTATAATATCCACTTTGATTACCAATTGTACTATCAGGGTAACCTGTATCAAAATAAGACATCATTGGATAAACAGGTTCACCGTTAAATAATTTAACCTCATCGGTTATATAATATCCATATCTTGTATCACATATCCATTCAAAGTATGATATATCACTTCCTTGATATTCATCTTCTGTAAATTTCCAATACCCCCATCCACCAAACTTATATGTTGTATTAAATGACGGTGCAAACTTGCTACTGAAGTCTCTTGCAACAAGACAATATGCGGGGTCAGCAATAGGTGTATTACATGCATCCAATTGTGTTGGATATGTAACAGTTATATTACATGAAGCACCAACAACATCATCTTGGAACCTTTCTTTAAAGGGGGTAAAAGTAAAGTTATCATTTATTTGAACTAAGGGGTCAATCAATGTATTATTAACTCTTGCAATTAAATCTCTTAAGTTATCAATACAATCACTTTGATTTCTTATAATACTTTGGTCATCATTATTTGACTGAGTCATACAGATGAGGTTAAAGTTAAATGTGCTTATTCTATCCCCACCAGTAACAGTTATTGGATTAAGGAAGACATAAGGGTAGTATGGTGACTTTTTATCATCAGGGGTCATAATATCTGATATATCCCCATATCCAAATTCATTAATAAAGAAGTGTCCTTGAACCTTTCGTTTAAATATGTCTATGATTTCTTTGTAAGTCATTCTTCTTGATTTCTTCTTTTTGTTTTTCCATTCTGTCTTTGTTCCATGCTAACCAGTTGAAAGCAGACACCAATGATTTATCTGTGACCTCATCTATATATAAAAAATTACCATCTGCTAAAGTTAATATGATATCATACCATATCTTCTTTATGTCTTGTGTTGTTTGTTTGGTTTCCACTTGAACATATCCATCATCTTCTCCACCGAATAGATTTGTATAATTTTTATATAGACTGTTTCTATAATCAATAAAGTTTTGTATTCCTTTCCATACTCCTGATATCATAAAGTCTTCTGTTGGTTTTACCCCCCATAAAGTTTCCACAATACTCTTAATTGATTTATTAAGTCCTTCCGATAAATATATTTCCATATCAATAAATTTACCTAAGGTAATTCCGTTTAAATCAATATATTCACCCCCCATGTAATCTTTCTGTAGGGGTTGATGTTCGGGGTATATCATCACATATATAAATGATACTAATAATTGTATTGTTTTTTCGGGTATGATGTCCACTTCCTCATAAGGTATATCAAAAGATAAAGACACAATCTTTTTGTGGTTGAAAGATAAACCAATATCAAATTTGGTAATCTCTATCCATTTATCAATTGTTAAGTCTTCAGGCAACTTATATTCTTTATCTTTTATTACCAGTGTATACATATCTCTAAATATATTATTTAATCCAATTGTATGAACCCCTATTTCTTTGTGTCTTCCTGGCATAATTGGATAATGCTAGTGATATAACACAGTCATCGTGAAGTCCTGTTGGAGCTCCATATTTTATTGTTCTTGTCTTTGATGAGTATTCATATGTAAACGATTGTAATTCGTTATATAACGGAGCAAATAGAGTTTCTGATGGTATGTATAGGTTGCTCTCATTAAAGTCCAATATAAGACCCTCTATGATTTCCTGTTTGGATTTGTTGTTTGTTACAAAGGGGTCAATGTTATTGTATCTTTTCTTTATCTGTTCATATATAACATCACCAATACTATTAACCTCAATGATGGCTGAAGCTTTATGTTTCTTAAGTAATGTGACTATGTTATTTATTATCTTTGTCCATTCAGTTTGTCTTTCTCTATATATCTCTATTACATCCCCCTTTTCATCCATAAAGGTTGCAACTGTATAATCCTCTTGTCTACCTAAGTCAATACCACAATATATCTTACCCTTTGGTGAGGGGTATTGAACAAATGTTTTGATACCATTGAATACTTCCCCTCCACCCTCTATAAAGTCAGCAAGATATTCCTGTTTAAACACATTCTCAGGTAGTGTCTTTCTACTATCTTCTATCTCCTTAATATCTGCATATGGATTGTCCATTGATGTCCCCTTATAACTCTTATATTCGTTATGACTATCTGATAACCCCATCTGATATAAATTATAAAACCAGTTCTTTCCTTTGGGGGTGGATAGGAACAAACACTTTTTTCCCCTTACCAATAGAGTAGGTTTTATTGCTTCCGTCCACGCTTCCTCTTTGATAAAAGCAGCCTCATCAATAATACAATAATCAATAGTATAACCTCTAATATTATCGTAGCGTTCTGCACTTCTAAATATTATTTCTGACCCGTTCTTTAATGATATTATGTTCTCTGAGTAATTACAACTCTCCACAATACCGGTGTCAACTATTGCTTTGAATATCTCCTTTTGAACTTTTGTCGTTTGACTGTAAACGGGTGAGACCCATAATATGGTTGATAGGGGGTTATTAATTGACCAATCAAGTACTAAGTTCATTGCCAGTAAACTCTTTCCTGATTGACGACCTATTGCAACGATATGATACTTATAAGGACTTCTTATCCCCTGTATTATCTCCTGTTGTTTCTTCGTCGGTATTATCCCTATTAGTTTCTGTTCCAAAATCAAATATTACTTTAGTCAAAGGTTTATCCCCCCCTCCACTGAGTTCTGTTCTTTGTAGTTTTGGAAGTATAAAATCAGAATAAGCTTCAACAATCTTTAACGCTTCTTTTGGATTGTCTGCAGCAACCTGTTGTAACCACTTCTGAATGTCAGGTAATGAACTCTCTATTAGTTCCTTGAATGCTAACCTAATCTCTTCTGTAGTTAAGTTCTTACTGTCCTTTGGTCTACCTTTGGGGTTTCCTGATTGTCCTTTCTTAAACGGCATATTGTTCTGTTGTAGTTATCAATAAATATTATTTTCTAATAAATTGTTAAACCATGCGTCAATATCATAGTATCTACTATTAGTTCCTTTATCAGTAATACCATCGTTTATTTTAGTATCTTCTTTAGAGTTAAACTTACCATATATTTGATTAGGACTTGCTTGTTGCGTCATACCTACTTTACCATTACTTATACTACCATCATTTAACACATCATCACTACATAAAAGATTAGCGGGGAACCTACCTTGTTTATTATACTCCTTGTAATCAGGGTTAGTATAATCCATCGCTTGTGATAATATCCAATCAGTTCCTTCTTTATTTCTTAATCTCGGTCTATCAAAATTGATATTACTATCCGCTTCAACAAATGGTATCCTGCAATCGTCAAACCAACTTATACCTTTAGAATAATTCATTTATCATTTTTTCAAACCATTTATCTATATCGTAATATCTACTATTAGTTCCTTTATCTCCGTAGTGTATTGTTTTTCCTTTTTTAGTAAAAGTCATTTCTTCACCAACAGCAAAATTATTTTTATTGTGATTTATTAGTTTCATACCACTTTTACCATCACCACTTTTGTATATTATACCATCATTTAATACATCATCACTACATAACAGATTGGCGGGGAACCTACCATTAGTATTTTGTTTATACATAAATCCATTATATATTTGTGTATAAAAGTTTCTACCTTCTAAATGCGTTTTATCCATATCATTTGGTATATCCCCTTCATCAACAAATGGTATTCTACAATCGTCAAACCAAGTTATACCCTTAGAATAATTCACCTTGAACCTTTATCTTTAATGTGTTTATGAGTTTCTCTCTACTAACCTCCAATCGTTCCTCTGCGATATTAAAATACTCCTCCTCGTAATCTATACCAATAAAGTTTCTATTCAATAACTTACAAGCCAGTCCTGTTGTCCCACTCCCCATAAAAGGGTCTAATACCCAATCTCCTTCCCTTGTAAATAAGGTGATGAGGTAGGACATTAACTTAATCGGTTTAATGGTGGGGTGGGTGTTTTTACGGGGGTCGTTTCGTCTTTCTCTATTATGTACTTTAATATCTTTTGTAAAACCATAATCTTTTTCTACTGGTTTTTCCTCACCACTTAACCCCATATCTTTTTCTTTTTTAGATGGTTTAGGTGTCTGTATTAACGGATATGTTCGTTGTAT
>Ga0129345_1000427_pt1 | contig 15186 bp, 6 predicted proteins | sample CPBDNA_FD_94425 | JGI IMG/M metagenome (GOLD analysis project Ga0129345, IMG submission 94425) | Freshwater to marine salinity gradient microbial communities from Chesapeake Bay, USA - CPBay_Sum_20_0.8_DNA | ecosystem: Environmental > Aquatic > Marine > Coastal | place: USA: Chesapeake Bay...
CTGTAGCTGAGTTTCCATCTATTATATCTCTTTCTATTAAGTCTTCTTGATTTGTGTATGTAGGCGGTCTTCCAGCGTAAACGCTACCACACCCAACTACATTGTAATCACCATGAGGATAATATCCAAACCATTGATTTCTAGAAGTCCCATTAAAACCCCAAGCTAGCGCAGCCGCTTCTCTCAATACCCTTATTTCATCAACATTTTTCCTCAATTCAACGTCATTTTCTATTGATTCTACATCTCTCAAGTAAAGTCCGTAAAAAGCTGCTGCGTCGTACATCAAAGAATAGTTAGTTTCAGTAGAATAAGAATAAAAACTCAACGGCATTCCATTTCCATGTCTGTCTCTATTGTTTCTCAAGGTCTTCCATTGGTATGCGTATGGACCGTACATTGATTTTCTTACTGATTTTGGGCTATTTGGTTGTCCAAACCAAGCATATTGAATACTGGATGTTCCCCCACGCAAACCCGGAGCTATAAAAGTTGTGTTTATTACTCTTGCCAGAGAAGTACACAATGCGTAATAAGATTCAAATGGCTCCACAAAATACAACATTCTTCTGGATAAACCTTTTGAATCATGCCATCCAGCCTGTTCTCCAGCTATTGTTGTTGATCCAAAAAGATTTTTTGCGTCTTCAAGAGCACCTTTATATATTTCATATTCTCTCAAGTATGTCTTAGCACTATAAAGAGAAGGATCTGCTGGGGCTGTTGGATTTCCAAAATCTTGTTGGTCTTGAATAAAGCTTTCAAACTCTTTGTATCCATATCTTTTAATTGTTCCTAAATTATTATCAAACTGCCAAGCTGTGCCAGCAAAATTTCGATTGTTGTATTTGTTTGAAGGCGGATAAAGCATTCCTACATGCTCCAAATCTTTTACTAATACAGATATATTAGACCAAGTTCCTAGTACTGGCTTTTCGTTTGCTCCAACATCATATATTTCATATCCGAGTCCATCCCCAAAAACAGATAAAGTTACTTTGTTTCCCTCTACAGCGGTCTCGTAATTTGAGACTCTCGGCAAAGAGTTTCTGCCATAAAGCATTTCTCCTATGTTTTTTCCAACACCCGGGCCAGAAGTTGATTCTTCAAGATTAATTTCAAAATTAAATAAAGCTCCATAACTAGTCAGCCTTCCTTGAGTGGAGTAATTTCCTCTGATGTCGTCTATCGTCTCTGGCGACCAACTCGTCAATGGAGCACTATAACCTTCTAATCCATTAAAAGCTGTTGCCCAACTAGGGGCACCATCTGTAAAATTTCTATACTTTCTTTTTCTTGTTTCGCTTTCCAGTACCGCACTTGAATCGTTTAGCATGTAACTCGGAATAGGAGTCGAGAAAGCAGTAGTTGAGCCATCTGGCCCCTGTATAGTTAAACCAAGCTCCATACTCGCGTTACCCAAATTCAAAGCAGAAATATCAAAAGAAGTTTTTGTTTCAACGTTTATTTCACATGGATCACTAGCTCTAAATCCAAACCTTCCAGATGCAACTACAAAATAATAGTAGTCATCAGTGTCTTTTGTTGACCCCTGCACAAAGTCATAAGCCTCATACCCGTAATCTTGATTCCCTGCTCCGAATATTCCTCCAATCTGTCCCCCAATACTTATGTTTTTCGACGGATCTTCGCATAAAGTGCATGTTACAGAGTTTCCCTCTGCGTACTTTCCGGCAGATGACCATACTCCATTTATCCCAAAAGAATTATTTTCTAGGCAAGACCAACCAGTTCTGACTCCATCTATTCCAAAACCAGTTGTATTCGCCCACTCTACTTTGTTCTCTAGATCTGAAATGAAGTTTTCAGATGCAGATTCTTTCATATACTCGCCATTCAATAGAACTGATATGTTTTCTTTTTTAACTCTTCCCCATTTGTATTTTAATCTATAAGCCTGCTTGATACTTCCGCTTTCTACATCAACTAATTTTAATCTACTAGCCCAGTAATCCACTTCTTTGTATCCAGCCCCCACTTTATCTTCCGGTAACGTGTGATAATCTAAAGCTTCCGCTATCAATGTCGGAGGTTGACCCAATTTGCAAGTTTCTGAAACCGGATTTTGAATAAAAATTGGAGTAAAACAACTATAGTCTCCCCTTATTTCTCCGACACCCTTGTATCCAAGAGTCCACCAATTATCTATTGTTCTTCCTCCAACTCCCGTTCCACTAGAAACGAAAAAGTCTCTAGGAGAAGAAAATGAAGAACATTTTTCATTTAAAAAAGATCCGGGTCTATATCCAGATATGTTATTTGCATATACGCCATTCGTTAAAGAACTGGCCAAGTTGGTAATTCCAGTTAGGTCTGATTTTTTTGAAAATGCGGTTTTAAAATACCTTCTATTGATTCCACTTGCAGATGCTGAAGCGGCACTAAAAGCACAGCTAGCCCAAGAGTTTCCAGAGGAATAGTCGTGAGAATTGTCTGTAGAGTAATATATTTCGTTATATGGATAAAGATCAATAACGCCTCCATACGCAAGGCTGTGCATATTTCTGGTTGTTATTCTTTCTTTTATTCCAGATATATTTTCTTCATAAAAGTCTTGATCTGGAGAAACTCCATTTTTAGTAACCATTCTGCCCCAATCAGAAAGGAGTCTAAAGAAACTCCTGTGCATGTCATGATCTGAGTCAGTCACAAGATTTTCTTGTATTTTAGGCTTTGCTACGTCCCAAAGCTCGTCCCTGAGAAAAAAAGATGAAATATAGTTATATTTATTTGCGTAGCGTGAGTAATCTATCCTGTAATCCTCTCCAACAAAATATTCTTCAAGAATTCCAACGATTCTCCTCTCTGATTGATCGAAAGAAGAAAACAAAGAAGAAAAATAAGAATGTATTTTTACCTGATTTTCCGTTCTTGAGGAACTTGTTCCAACTAAATCTAAATATTCGCTAGAGTTTTTGAATTGATCGTAATTCTTGTATAAAAACCAACCTTCGTTACCAGCCGTCCAATCAGAATATTGTTTTTCTATTTTTGAAATCAACAAAACAGAATCAAAGTCTTCGTAAGAATTTTCTCTATATGTTTCGGTGAATTCAGAGGAACTACCAGCCACATTTATTAAATGAATTCCAGCAGAAGTCCCAGTCGGATAGTCTGCTTCCATAACTGGAATACCATCACTCCCAACCCCTCCATATTTGGAGCCGTACCCCTCTGAAAGATTGTGTCTCTTATCTCTTTTTAATGTGTTGCAAACGCTAATAAATCTTGTTCCGAAATAACCAAAGTCGCCCTTTGTTGCGTAATACGGAGATTCAAGATAATTTCTCGGACAAGCCATGATTGCCCCGCCAACAGTATGAGGCAAAAAGTCTACATTTTCTGGGCATTGTCTATTTTCCCACCAATGATCAATAGAAGCGTATCTTTTGTCAAATAACTTTGTTTTTGCTATATCGGACTGAGGACTTTTTGATCTCAAAGTTCCCTCGCTTAAACCCGCAAATGGAACCGCATCTTGATTTTCATAAAAACTAAAAGCCCATAAATGAAGAGGTTCTGTTACAAAACTTGGGGTATTTAAAGCGGCATTATATGTAGAAGTAGAATTTGACGCTGATGTTGAATATACAGTTGGCTGTACATTTAAATTTCCATAATTTTCATGCCTACCATACGGAAGAAGAGAAGCTGAGACCGTTTGTTCGATTGGAATCGCTGGGCATATTTCATTTGACAATAACCCTCCACCCCCAAGGATTTCTTGAGTTTTTGTTGCTATTCCCAAACCCGAAAAAGGATCACCAGACAATGATCCAGTTGTACCAGCTATATATTCAAGCGTTACATTTATCCCGCCAACGTTTTCTTGATTTGTATATGTTTGATACTTAAAATCAACAGTTTTTTCTCGATAGTCTAGAGAGTTGGGTATTGGCGCGTTATTGTAAGGTCCACCAGCTATTCCTCCAGTAAATGTACCAGCAGTGTATCTCAATGACACTTCATTAAATGTATATTCTGACAAAGCCAGACTTGCTGCTGTTGGAGGACAATCTCGATAAGAATCGGCCACCATTTGCCAACTATTAACATCAAAATCCTGATAAGCCCGATCTGTTCTTTTTTGTGTAGATAAAATTCCCCATCTCTCATTTTGATCTCCAACACCTAAAATTCTACACCCGCCGTAATTTATAGTTGGCTGACTAGGAAAACTAGCCACTTCCCTTAAAGTTTGAACGTATCCTTGCTGTGAATGAAAAAATGAAAACGGATAAAATTCTTGATAAAAATTATATTTTCCTACCGGTCGCAAATCCATCCCTCTGCATACGTCATAAATAATTGAAGCTCCAGATTGAGTAAGCGCAGCGTTAAAAGAAGATCCTGCGGCCTCTGTCCCATAACCAATTATTTCTTGACCTTTGAAAATAAAATTATTTGCGAATATTCCATCTGTTGGTCGTCTTAAATTTAGAGCTTCTTTTTCATCTGGATAGCTAAAGCCAGCAGAAAGATTGTAGTTTTTTTCTTCACCAGATGCAAAATGAGGAACAGCACCAAGAAAAATATATCTTCCAGTATCATACCCTCTTTTTAGATTGCCATGATCTATTAAAGCCACAAAAAATCTTTACCCTTTCCTTATCATACCTTATAATAAATACACTTTTATGATCAATTTTTATAAACCCACAGCAAAAAATACTGGCCATGCTTGCCAATTTTGGTTTTCAAAAAGTGAAAAATCTTTTTTCGTAGAACTTCTCAAACAGCATTCTTGGAACCAGCAGACAAAAACTGGATCTTTCAAAGGAAGCAAGGGTAACCCATGCAAGAGAACTATTATCAAGCTAGGCTTGGTAGAAGCCTGCGAAATACTTGAGTCTATTGACAAAAACTCAAAATGGTCAACTTTCCACACCAACGAAAAAAACACGACTCAAATATATTTCGAACCATATATCAGAGACGGTCAACAAGTCGGCTTTTCATTCAAAGTAAATAAATCCTCAAAACAAGACACCACCCAATCTGGCAAATCCTCTTTTTTAATTGGCTTTAAAAATTCTGAAGCTCGTCTTTTGAAAGAGTATCTTACGGCTGGCCTGCATCAAATAATTACATACGCGCCACCTACTGATCTTAAAGCAGCCACTTCGGCAAAAACCACCAAAAAAGTGGAGCCAGATGAAGAAGAAGTTATTTTTTAAATGAAAAAGAAAAAGATTCTATTCCAATCAGATTTTTCTCTCGCTAAAACCGGTTTCGGAAGAAACGCAAAGGCTATATTAGAGTATTTGTATAAAACGGACAAATACGAAATTGCCCAATACTGTTGTGGCCAATCTTGGAGTCATCCAGAACTCCAAAGAACACCTTGGAAAAGTTTCGGTGCCCTTCCCGATTCTCAAGAAGAGATGCAAAGGCTTCAACAAGATCCAAATGTAGCCAGAAATGCTTCTTATGGATCTTATAACATCGACAAAATGGTTAAAGAATTTCAGCCAGATGTTTATCTTGCGGTTCAAGACATCTGGGGAATAGACTGGGCAATAGAAAAAAAATGGTTCAAGAAAATCTCAAGCGTTCTATGGACTACCCTTGACTCTGTTCCAATTTTACCTTCAGCAGTTAGTGCCGCTGCGAAAGTGGACAACCTATGGGTATGGAGTAATTTTGCAGAAAAAGAACTCCATAAGATGGGCTATAATAAAGTCAGAACAATGCACGGAGCCATTGAAACTCAAAAATTCTTTAGGCTTTCTAATCAACAAAGAGCCGCGCTCAGGAATAGATTTAACATACGGCACGATGACTTTGTAGTTGGCTTTGTTTTTAGAAATCAACTTAGAAAGTCTGTTCCGAATTTGATTGAAGGATATTCTATTTTCAAAAAAGAAAATCCACAAATCAGAACAAAACTTCTTTTGCACACTCATTTTGGAGAGGGTTGGAACATACTAAAGCTTTGCGATGAGTACAAAGTCGATAAAAATGAAATCATAACCACGCAAGTTTGCAGGGGATGTGGAGAATACGAAGTAAAGATTTTCTCTGGACAAGATAAGCCTTGTAGGTTTTGCGGCTCTGAAAAAGGAGTCGTTACTACTCAGCCGGGGGTTGGAGTCTCCGAAGAGAAACTCAATGAAGTTTATAATTTAATGGATGTTTATTGCCACCCAATTACTAGTGGTGGTCAAGAAATTCCGATACAAGAAGCAAAATTGACTGAGTTGATTACACTAGTCACCAACTACTCTTGTGGAGAAGAAATGTGCGAGCCAGAAGCGGCGAGCCTTCCTCTCGATTATGCAGAGTATAGAGAGCATGGAACAGAATTTATTAAAGCCTCGACTTATCCTTCTTCTATAGCGAAGCAATTGAAGAAGGTTCTCAACATGAAGCCAGAGAAGATGGCTGAAATGGGGGGCAGGGCTAGGAAATGGGTAATTGACAATTTTTCAATAGAAGTTATAGGTAAATCTATTGAAGATTTTATAGATAAATCTAATTATGCAGACTACGATTTTTCCAAGCCAGAAGAACAAAGAAATCCATTTTATCAAATACCACAAATAGAAAATGATTCTGATTGGCTTATTGATATGTATCGAAATATCCTTAAAATTAATGACGAAGACGAAAATGGCGATGGTCATAAATACTGGATGCAGGAATTAAAAAAGGGTGTTCCCAGACAAAAAATAGAAGAATATTTCCGACACGTAGCGAGAAAAGAAAATTCCGAACTCTTTGAAAACAAAAAAATAGAAGACTTCTTGGGCGAAAATAAAAATCGAATTTTGGTTGTTGTTCCTCGGGGAGAGGACGAGGTTTTTAACTCAACCTCTCTTCTGCCATCAATAAAGTCTCAATACCCAGATCATGATATATACTTTTCGACAAATCCAAGTTTTGCTGATATTGTAAATTCAAACCCATTTGTTTACAGATTCATCCCTTACTCACCAATAATGGATGATATTTTTTGGGCTGAAGGAAGGGGTGGCCACAATGGATATTTTGATATTTGCTATCTACCGACAACCAACATTCACGAAAACCAAAACTTTACCCACAATGGTAAAGATGTAATACAATTTGATCTCAAAAGCTAATGCACACTGTAGAAAAACTAAGTCTAAACTGTGGTCTAAAAATAGACAATCCATATTTGTATCAACATTATTATCCTTGCTCCGATAAAAGAAAGGTTATAATTTCTGCTCAAACAAATAAAGACTCCAATAAAAACTATAAATACTGGGGTGAAGTCATTAGATTAATCAAGCCAAGGCTCAACGAGGTCGGCTTTGAGCTTGTGCAAATAGGAACTCAAGAAGACATTCTTTTTGATGTCGATGTTGACCTAAGATCTAAAATAGGCTATAACCACCTTGCTTATGTCATCAACAAAAGCGATTTGTTTTTAGGCACAAGCGAAATAGCCGCAAGCGTGGCATCTTCTTTGGGTAAAAGGGTTGTTTCTCTTCACTCTACCCCAAGCTTTTACACTGGCCCATTTTGGGGAGAAGCAAAAGACAAAATAGCAATAAACTGTGATTTCGAAGGCAAAAAGGCTTTTTTTGAGAAGAATCAAAATAATTTTTATGTTAACAAAATAAAACCAGAAAAGATAGCAAGATCTGTTTTTGAAGCTCTTTCCATCGACCAAACGATTGGAGAAGAAGTTGTTTATATCGGCTCTAGATTTGATACGGTGGGAATCGCTTCTTACGTTCCCGTAAGCGTTTACCAATCAAGGTCTAATACGGCACTCGAAATCAGAATGGATCTTGAGTTTAATGAGGAAATCCTTTTTCATCAATTACAGGCGTCTAATTGCGTTATTGTAACAGACAAGCCAATAAATTTAAATATACTTAAAACTCATAAAAATAGAATTGCTTCTTTGTTCTACCAAGTTACAGAAAACGATGATCCGAATTTTGTAAAGTCGGTGAGATCTCTTGGTATTTCAATTACCTTGTTCAGCAAAGAAGATGTTAGTCACAAGAAAATTGACTACTACGAAATCGGAAACATAAACTTCGTTGAAAGCAAAGCTAGCGAAATAAAAGATTTAAAATTCGATTCCAATAAAGAAATTTTTTACAAATCAAATAGAATATACAAAAAAGGAAATTCGCTCTTTTATACATTAGAAGATTTAAAGAGAAACTCCCCTTGTATTTTAAATCAATTTAAAAAACTTGATTTTGATCTGTCAGCACTTCAAGAAGATGCCGATTTTCTTTACATTGTAGAAAAAAGCTCTTGACGCAACAAAAAAAATCTGATAACATAAGCAAAATGGCTAAGAAAAAATCAACTCCAGAAGAAGCTCCTGTCACCTGCGTTCCTCCTAAATCTTTTGAAAGAAACGAGTTCGGGTTGCTTTGCGATCCAAATGTGACTTACGAATATTCTGAAGATGGCTTTATCGACTGGAGAAAAATGGTTTCTTCTGAATATCTTGTTGCAAATAGACAAAGGACAAAAGAAACTGACATTTCAAAGCTTGAGGATCGAGACCTTTTGATCCTTCTTGCCGGAATCAAAGACTTGGCTAAGATCAGAGGATACGAATCTGTTGAGTATTCTACCACCTGCCCCTCACCAGACATTGTTGTTGCTACATGTAAAATTTCTTTTATTCCTAACTATGAGACAGAGGGTAAAGCAGTTGTGTTCTCAGCTATAGGCGATGCGACAATCAACAATACGCATGGATTCGGTTCCATGTATTTGGCTGCTTGCGCCGAAAACAGGGCTTTTGTTAGATGTGTTAGGAACTTCCTTCGAATCAATGTCGTAGCATTTGATGAAATCAATCACGGAGCAGGCCAATCCCAGCTTCCAAATGAATACGAACAAAGAATAAGCCCAGATGCCTCGCTTCAACTGAAGGAGCTTATGCTCAAAAAGGGTGTTTCTATTGAAGCTCTAAAGAGGAGGCTCGTAGAAGAAAACTATGATGGAGCAGATTCTATCGCTGATGTTTCTGATCTTCCAGCCAAGAAGATCTTTGAGCTTATTGGTCGCCTAAAAAAGATTCAAAAATCTTAACTCGACACCTTTGAAAAAGTTGGATCGAATATTATAGGTTGTGCATTTACTCTATTCGGTATTGGGAAAGCATCTGGACTAGTAACAACCAACGGTTGACAATCTTTTGTTATTTCTCTTTGTTTCCCTCCCAAATTTAAATCATAATACATGCAAAAATTAAATATATAAGGACTGTTTAAATTTCTCCAATAGTAGTCGCCACCATAAAAGTGATCGCCTTCTAAATGCTGGTTATAAACTCCATAGTTTTGTAAAATTGCATCAACTTTTGAACCATTGATTTTCCTAAAAAATAATTCAAACATTTCTCTTCTTAGGGCAGCGGTCCAAAAATTTGTAGATGTACTGCTTTGAGGGAGCCTTTGTGAATTTGATACATTCCAACTTGGAGAGTAATTTAGACTTCCAACATAATTAGTTGTGCATTCCGCTGCGTATTTTCTTGCCTCTCCACAGTTATTAGAAGTTGTGCAAATTGGATACCCATCAGATTGGTCTCTAGTAAAGTGTGAGCGCGAATAATAGCCCGGATCTTGCCCCAAAGTATCAACATCTGATTTTGAAAAAGCAGAGGCAAAAAAAGATGTATTCCCACCTAAAGGCGCAGGAGAAAGACGCTTTATGGAGATTTTTTCTCCTAGCTGATATCCTCTATTTATTTTAGGAATATTTTCTTGAGAAAAATTAGATGGATTTCCCACATTTACATTTCCAAAATAATCTATTCTTTTCTGATTTACGGTGTTAGAAGATATCCCTCCAATAGAACTGATCCATAATGTTTCTGGCCTCATAACCAAGGCGAAGATTCTGTTTACATTTCTAGACTGAGGGAACTTTTGGGGCGAGTTCAACATTACTATAACGAATCTGCTCAAAAAATCAAAAAGAGTAGACTCAGTTAGACCGGGATCGCCATAATTAGCGACAACATAAGCGTCGATGGGCTGATCTTCTTGACCATAAGGTTTAGCTTTCTCCCTGTAATTTAAAGTTGTTTTATTTATAGCCATTTTAAATTTTTAAAAACCTCCATCTCCTGTTTGATCAAAAGCTTCTTGATAATATCCACTCGCGCCAGTTCTGAATGTCTTCGTAAAGGAAAAGGGTATTTCTTCTGCAAAATCAGATCCAGAGATTGTTATTTTGCCGGATATAGCCTTAAACGTACTTGATGGATTGCTCATGCTAAAAGAAAAACTTCTTTGAGCGGAGTTAAATTCTGTTGAGCCGGAATAAATTCCATTTGAGTAAGTCGAAGATGCAGAAGCGAAACTATACAGCCCAGTCTCCAATGAAATTGAATTTGCAAGAGAAAAACTCTCACCACTTTTGTTAAATTCAAAGTTGCCTGTGAGATTAAAACCGCTAGACTCCGCGATTTCACTTAAAGTCGAATCAGTTCTTTCCACCAAAATTTCTGGAACGTATCCCCTCGATCCAGAATCATATCCACTACCTACATTCAAAAATCTAAATCCAGTAATTGAAAGTCCAGAGTATGTTTCTCCAGATATTACATTTACCGAAGCTCCAGACAATGCTTGCAAATTAATATAACTTGCCAGCGGAGACAGTAACACTTCTGAAGTTGAAAAAATTGGATACCCCGCTCTTCCAGTAGGAGAACAATTCGAATCAATTGATCCTGATTGTAAAACCAATTGTGGAGAATAGTTGTAGCCAGTTCCATTGTCTAAAAATTCAAAGCCAGTTATTTGCTTGTACGTTATTCCAGCGTCTATATTTGATACAGAAACTAATTTTGCATTCCCAGAAGCACCGCCCCCTACGCCGCTATCAACTTGAAAAATGAATGGGATTGAATTTCCGCATTGCTCAGTAAAAAGATTATTTGATGGAAATGGAATAGATGCTATTTTGTTGTATGTCAAATAACTTATATTTGGCTCAGACAAATAAAATCCAGAGTTCGAAACTGAAATCCCAGTAATAAAAGAACCGGTCGTTGTTGCTGCCTCTTGATCGAAATCATTTATACCTGTCCCACTTACTGTAAAGTCAATTGTTGAGCTTGAAGGAACAAAACTTGAAGACCCGCTATCAAAAATATATTTTACATACGATATACTTGCAATTTCAGTTTCGTAATTTTTACTTTTGAAAACAAAAGAGTTATCATTCCTTGTGTCTCCTCCAAACGTAAAATTTGAATTCAACCCCGTTGTTTTTGAAAATGTATAATAAGATTTTGTCAAATTCGGATTTCGAAGCTCTCTTATAGAAAGATTATTTAAAAAATTTCCAAAAGAAGTTTTTACCCCAAATTGAAAAGACATCGAGTCAAAAGAATTAGTTCTATCTGATTTTATTTCAAAAGGAATGCCTTCGGTTGTTACATCGCCAGTTGGCTTTCCAGTTGGCGAAAATGATAATTTCACTGGAACGGCGTTTTGAGAAGTTAAAATACAATCGTACAATCTAAATTTCTTTTCTTTTGATCTAACGTTCCCCGTTATTGTTCCTCCAGCATAATAACTCTCTGGTATATTTATCTCATATTCAATTGGGTCTGTTTTGATAATCGGAATCATTGATATTGAAGATGAATCTGTTGAAACAGAGAATTTAGAGTAAACTACATTTTCAATTGCTTGCTTTTTGATTATTGGCTGACCATTTAAATACAGATACAGATATTTTGATCCTGTCTCAATTGATCCAGACATCGAGAACTCTTCTCCAGTATTATAAAAACCAATCAGCCCACTTTCTTCATTTTGGTCTCGATATAAAATCTCCCCAGAAAAAAATGTAAAAATTAATCCGCTATTCCCGCTTTCATTTAGAATTGATATGCTAGATTGTCCTGTTCCAGAAATCTCAACTTCAGTAAATTCGAAATCTAAATCCTGTGTTTCTGGAATATATGTTGATCCAGATCCAGAAAAGATATTTGGGACTTCTGATTGATCTATTACACCAGAAGGACTAAATCCAGTGACTGAATCTACCTGTCTGTAGAAACTAAAAGCTGCATCATTTGAATATTTTGTTTCCATTTATTTTATTCTAGCTTTGATACTATTAAGTATAGTTTCTTGTTTCGGTAATATTGGCGGTCTGGAAGCATAAATCACATCAGTATTAAATCCATTCTCAGAAAGTGAAATTCTAAAACTTGTTAGGCCGCTTTGTGGGCTTATTATATCTTGAGCAAATTGAGTCAGACCAGTTCCTTCTCCGATTATGGAAAACGAAATTTCTTCTGTTGGATTTGTTTGACTATAATTATTCAGTCCAACAATAGCGTTATGATAATCTCTTATTCCTGTGATTGACTGTAGTTCTTCATCATCGGTGATTAAAGTTTGTGTAGATAAAAATCCTTGAGTTGCATTTAAGTAAGGATTTAAACTGGGATCAAGTTGGTTGTCTATGACTTTTATTTTCGATGCTTTATTTGTTGAAAGGTACTCGCCTATTATTTCAATAGATTCTGGAGATCTTTTTTCTGTAGTAGCTGTGGTCGTTTGAATTCCATAATATAAATGCCCTGTTTGTGCATAACTTCTTTGATGATCTGGATTCAAGCTAGTTGAAGTCTGAATCGGATAATCAATATAGAGCGAAACACTTTTTCGTGGAAGAGTGTTTAATGTTTCGTTGTCGAGCAGATCTTCTACATAATAGTCTCCGTTTACATCTGATGGCACCATTTTATCAACATCTAAATCCAAATTTCTATGAATATTTATGGTTAATCGCCTACAATTCTTTTCGTCTCCAGTGATATACTCTTCGTGAAATCCCGGAGATAATACATTTTCTTCATCATATGTACAGCTAAATCTTTCATCAGACGGATCTTGGGCTGAATTAACCAGAAGCCCACTTTTCTGAAATTCCTGCACAAGATTTATCTCACAATAAGACTCTTCTCGCTCTAGTGCTTTTTGTTTTTTGTCTTCCTCTATTTTATCAAGAAGACTTTTTTTCATTTCCTTATTGTTTGAAACAAGCTGAAACCCATGTGGATCAAACTCAAATTTGCCATTTGGATGGACAGGCGGTATTCCATTTGGCAAAGCAGTACTGTATACATCTGTATCGTCTGTTCTCGGGATAATGCAAAAATAAAATTCCCCACAAGCTGCTCTCGCTTCTCCGTCTTTGTTATAGTATATTTGACCTAAATTATCTAATGAGTCAGTATTTGAACTAGTTAAAGCCAATCTTTCAAAAACATGCTCAAAATCTTCATAAAAATCTTCAACCTCTCGATGAAAACTCGGCGCAAACCATTCCATATTCCAAGTTTGCTCGCGAATCCCCTCTATTCCTTGTTGGTAATAGTTTAACGCGCTGCTATTAAATGTATTTCTGCATCTAGTATCTAGAAGGAAATCGCTAACTCCACTGTCAAATTCTTCTGTCGTTGTCCCCCATACATTGCCAATGTCTTTAGCGACATAAACACCAGTTAAATGTCCTGTTGCATAGGTTTTTGAAAATGGAACCAACTCCTTATAAGGAGCGTCCTCGAAATTGAAGTGCTGCTTGGTATCCGGTGCAAATTCGTGTTTAAAAGTTCTAGACTCAACTCCCTCTCCATCGAATAACCCACCGGTTGGAGATAGCCTTTCAAAATACCCAGATGGAGTAAATGGCGGTGTATTTAATGGTCCTTGCACCAATATCCCCTGACGATACATATTTTCAGCGCATGTTTTTTCCCATTCGATTAACTCTCTATGCTCTTCCGGGTTATAACGACCTATAAAAATTTCAAAATATTGTTGATCAAGATTTTGTTCCTGTGTATCATCCCCACCGCCTTTGAATTTAGATAAAATGTCTGATTTTATGTCAATATCTTGAACTTTATAAACTGGATAAAATCCAAAAGCCTTCATCTGACTATAAAGTGTTTTTATAGTATTATTAATAACATCAGCATTCGCAAGCTGTATAAGTGGGTAAGTATATGTGTTCCAGTCGTAGCTGAAAGTATAAGCAAGAGCATCTATAGCCCTCATAACTTTTTGTCCATTCCAAATGTTTCTTAAAGTTTCATCGTATTTTGACAAAGCTATTGATATGTCTATATCTGCTAAATATCTCTCCGTCCAAGCCTCGTATCTTTTTGTTAGCTCGTTGCCGTTTATAAACCAATCATAATAAAATTGATTTGCTCCAAAGTTTGTTCCGCCAGTTATATTGTGAGAATTTTGTCTAAAAACTTGATCAGAAAAATTAAATTCAGACCAGCTAAGTGGGTGCATTGGCAAAATTCCTACATGTCTTTTTGTTGTTTTTGTTCTTGTATCAATTCTTTTTGCTCTTACGTCTGCGGTTATAACTGACTGATCGTAAGTATTGTCCATCGAGTAATTGATACTGTAGCTCGAAATTCCTTCTTTGCTGCAAGGACCGAAGTTTGATCCAATTTGAGTGGACGGGTCGATAATATCTTTTATCTTAGAAATGTCAACTGGATTTTTTAGGTCTACTCCAATAAGCGATTTTCCAGACATATAAAAATCTAACGCATAATCTGAGCACCATTGCGAAAGAACGTCTCTCAGGGGACCATTGTAGTTCTGTCTAAAATAACGTGATTTTATATCATTTCCAGTGAATCCAGTAAAAGCTCCACCAACTTTTAATCCATTGTTTCTCAAGCAAGCTAAAAGCTCTGGGAACGAATGCTTCACTTCTGGTAGGTCTCCGCAATTTTCTTCTGGGAACTCTTCGGCTCCAAGAAACAAGTATCCTCCGTTTAAGTTGAAATCAACCTCTTCATCGCCATTTGTTGCCGGAAGAGAGCACAGTCTATTCAAGTAGTAGGATAGATTTTTTTGGTTTGGAGTTACAATTGAAGATAGAAAATCTTTCTTTTTGCCATTTGCATATGCGTAGTATCCAAAACTCACATCTCTTGATAGACCAGATTTGAATACAAAATTCCCTCCTGTAAAATTACAGTCTGGGCAATTCATTTCAAATTCGCCACTTAATGTAGCTTTATGATCGTATTCGTAAGCTTGTCTTTTATGAATACCAACATAGATTTTATCTAAAATTATAGAATAGTCCTTAAAAGTAAGATTTAAAAATTTTTGATCTGGATTTGCGTCAAGTTGAAAGTCATAAAGAATATAA
>Ga0129345_1000430_pt1 | contig 15122 bp, 3 predicted proteins | sample CPBDNA_FD_94425 | JGI IMG/M metagenome (GOLD analysis project Ga0129345, IMG submission 94425) | Freshwater to marine salinity gradient microbial communities from Chesapeake Bay, USA - CPBay_Sum_20_0.8_DNA | ecosystem: Environmental > Aquatic > Marine > Coastal | place: USA: Chesapeake Bay...
AATATAATGAAAATTACTATAAGGATGAACTGGAAACAATCGTTAATGCTCAATTTGGTTCTGGTTCTTGGGATTATGATGAATTTGTTGGAACAATCGTTGATAATATGGTCCATGACTTGATTATTACTGACACCACAGATACAACTACTGCATATACAATTAGTATTGAAACCGTTACAGATTCCTTTATTGTTGGTGAGACTGTAACTTCTAGTGGTGGTGGAACTGCAGTTGTCTTTGAATATGATGAAGATTCTTCTAAGTTATATGTTGGTCCTTTTACTGGAACTGCTTGGATTGCTGGTGATACGTTAACTGGTGGAGAATCTGGTGCTACTGCAACTATTTCTGGCGGTGGAACTGGTTCTGTATTCTTTGATGGTGCTAATGACTATTTGAGAATTCCCTCCGTTAACTCGTCGTTTGCCTTTGGTACTGGTGCGATTACTTTCGAGTGCTGGTTTAGACCAACCACTACAGGAGGTGGACATATTACTGGCTCTACTTCTGATAACTTCAATATTTTCTATGGAACTGGAAATATCGGTTTCTGGGGCGGTTCTGGAACCTTTATGAATTTTGGTGCCAATATTCAAGTAAATACTTGGTATCATGTTGCAATTGTTAGAACTGGAACTGGATTTAATCAAACCTCATTCTACCTGAATGGAAATAGAATTGGTTTTGGCACCTGGCAAACAAATTATGGTGCAATTGAACTGTTACTTGGTCGCCCCAATCTTGGTGGTGGCAATGAGTTGGATGGTTACCTTTCTAACGTTAGAGTCCTCAGAGGTGTCGCATTGTACACTGGTTCTGGATTCCAAGTTCCTACAACACCATTAACTGCAATTTCTGGAACGGCACTCCTTACTTGTCAGGGTTCTTCCTTGACAGATGCTAGCTCTTACAATCATACAATTACTCCAGTCGGTAATGTTGTTGGTGGAACAACCCCATCTCCATTTACCACTTCTGGCGGTGTAAGTTCTTCTTACGATTGGTACAATAATCCTGGTAATGTTAAAGTCCTTAATACTGCTAGAACTATTACTTCTCCAGTCGAAGGTCTGACTTCGACTACCAACATCTTCCCATCTCCAGAAGATTTGAGTTCTAGCGGATGGGGTGGCGGAGGCATTCAAGTTGTTACAGATAATTTGGATGCTCCAGATAATACATTGACCGCAGATAAATTAGTGGCAACTAGTGGAGTTTATGGATTCCATCAATGGTCCAAAGACTTTAATATTGATGCCTACACAACCTTTGATGATACTACAATACGCTTTGACTCTGATACCGATACTTTTGATGCTGGTACTGCTGCGGCAGATGAAAATCGTACTTATACATTCTCTGCTTTTGTAAAGGCAGGAGAATCCAGTCAAATGCGTTTGGAAGTTATTCTTGACCCAGCCATAGGTGGTAAGATTGCATTTATCGATGTCAATCTAAGTACTGGAACTGTAGGAACAACATTTGTTGTTGGTAATATTTCTTCTCCTGATTCTGGTATTATTCCTTATGGTAACGGTTGGTATAGAGTCTATGTTAGTGTTACATTTGGATTTGGTATTTCTGTTATTCAAACTCGTTTCTGGGTTAGAAGTTCTACAGGACAATTTACCTATACTGGTAATGGTAACGATGGTTTATATGCTTGGGGTACTAAATTGAATGTTGGTCTTCTTGACCCATATGCAGCAGTATCTGGTAGAATATTCTACTCTGATACTGATTACAACATCAAGAACTATATTATGGACGGACTTGAGGATTATATGAGCAAGGCGCTCAACAATACTCTTACTTCTCCATCCACTAATGCTGGTTTCTATAAGTTCTATGATTCTACTATTGCTTCTTCTTATACGAAGGAAACAATTGATTCGTTCATTAGATATCAGTTGAACATCATCAGAAATCAATTGGATAATAGCAACTACTACGTTGATATTACTAGCAATAATGCAATTTCTGTTCCAACTAAGACTTATGGTACTCGTGATATTCCAGTAGGAATTGGTGGTGGCATATCTGGTTCTGAATACTTCTACGGACTTCAAAGTGATGTATATGGTGAGGTTGAGAAACTTTCACTTAATGAAGGTAAGATTGTTAAAGTTTATAAGAGATTCCGTATTGATGGTGATATCACTGATGGTCCATTCACAATGAATGAGTCTGTATTTAAACAGGGTTCTCCTTCTGTAACGGGTGTTGTTTATGGATTCTATGAAGATGAAAACTATAAGTATCTCGATGTCGAAATTACTGCTGGTCCATGGGCAATTACAGATACCATCATTGGTTCTTTAAATTCCACTTCAGCACAAATTAGTGCCATTGAGAATCGTATTCACATTATTGATTTGATTGGTAATTTTACTGAGGATATTCCATTCAGAGGATATACTTCTACTGAAACTGCTACACCAACAGGATTCCTGAAGATTGAAGCAGCAGTAACGAGTAATGTAGGTGGAACACTTACAGTTGATACTGAGGGACTTACAGGACAGTTTGAAACAACTAGTGTTGTATATCCAGAAACATCTAGAGAATATCTTGAAGTTTCTAAGTTTGCTGGTCTAGATGTTAAGATTGGAGATAGAATTGCTTCTAACGGATACATTAGACTTGGCGTCACATTTATTAGTGGATTGACTAATTTTACAGTTGGAAATCGTGTTTATAACGTTTCTGGTGGTGTTCAAGATACTAACACATACGGTATTATTACTGGTGTTGATGTTGATAATAACTTTATTTACATTCAGGAATATCAAGGCACTTTCCAAAATGGTGACACCATTGGAGACTATGGACTTGGCGAAAGTTTCCCCGTTGGATATGCTTCAATCTCTACTAAAGTCACCGTGGCGGGTGCAGGTGCAGCAAGAGTACAAGATATTCGCGCCGCTGGTTTAAATACCAGACTCTATATTTCGGATATTGATGGAACATTTGATATTAAAGACTCTATTATTGGTCCAGATAGTTATGAATCGGTTATTGTTTCTAAGGATGAACTGAAAGCGCGTGTTCAACGTGCATTTAGAGGATTTGATGGTGTTCAAACTACATTTGACCTTACGATTGATAATGGTACTTCGTACCTCCCCGACCCTGCAGGTCACCTGTTGATATTTGTCAATGGTATCCTTCAACCTCCTGGCGCAACAAATGCATTCACCGCTTTCTCCAATCAAATTCAATTTACAGAGGCACCCGAACTTGGTGCGTCCTTTACTGGATTCTATGTTGGTAAATTGAGACAACTTGATGATATCTCGTTCGAATTTGATTCGTTGCGCCAGTCCTTTAACTTGAAGCGTAATGATGTATTCTATTCCTTGACTCTCACAGATGGTGTACAATCCAGCACTATTAGACCCGAGAACAATATTATCGTTTCTCTTAATGGTGTTATTCAGGAACCTGGTGTTGCGTTTGAGATTGTCGGTTCGAGAATCATTTTCTCTGAAATTCCTCGCGTAGGTTCCACATTTGTTGCGTTCTCTTATGTTGGTTCTGAGGCAGACGTTGATGCTGCTGAAGTCATTCCACCAATTGAACCAGGCGATTTCATCGCAATTCAGGGTGAAACTGAAGACCGCGAGGTTGCAGTTATCGAATCGTCAAACTCTCTTATTACGTTCGACTATCTCGGTTCTGTATTTGGTCAAAACGCTGCAGCATCTGCAGTCCTTACTAGTGGATTCATTGATGACGTACAAGTTACAGCTGGTGGATCTGGATATACTTCTAGACCAACGGTTAGACTTGACTCTATTTCTGGTTTTGATGGAAACATCAAAGCTCTGGTTGGCGTTGCTGGTATTGAAATTTCCAATGCTGGTACTGGATATGAAAATCCAAATGTTGTAGTTGAGACAAGTGTTCCTGATGATTGGACAGCACCCAATCTTGCTGATTATGGTGAAGAGTTAATTGACCCAGAAATAGTTTCCTAAATTAATCGAATAAATAACTAAAAATCGTAGCAACTAATGGCTAAGCAAACACTAGGTCTTGGTGCCGCCGCTAATGATAACACAGGTGATACCCTTCGTACTGGCGGTGACAAGATTAATGACAACTTTAATGAGGTCTATGGAGCCATTGGTAATGGTTCAAACCTACAGATTAGTGTGTCAAATCCTGCTGTAGGACAAGTCCTCCGTTATAATGGAAGTACATTTTTACCTTCTGATTATAGTTTATTGACATCTGCTTTAGATGTCAATGGCAATTCTATTATTTCTACTTCAAATGGAAATATTAATGTTGCTCCTAATGGAACTGGGGATATTAACCTTTCTGCGGGTAGCGTAACTTCTACTTTTGATGGTGCTACGGGAACAATTGATTTTCCAACGAGAGTTTCTTATAAAAATGAATACTCTTCGGTTGGTGTTGCTCCTTCTGCAGCATCTTATCCTGGATTCTTTTTCACCGTAGATGGTGATGACAATCCATATGTGAACATGAATATTACCGCTGGTGGTGTTGGTGATACTAGAGTTGCTCTTTTAACTGAATACACTGGAATTGGTGATTTATCTAACGTAGACTTAACTACTAATGCACCAACAGTAAATCAAATTTTGAAGTGGGATGGAACTAATTGGATTCCTGGTGATGATGCCGCTGGTGCTGGTGAACAAAACATCTTTGCTACAATTGCTGCAGATACAGGTAGTACTACCGCAAATAGTTCTTCCGATACGTTTACAATTACTGGTGGCACCAACATTTCAACTTCTATCACTGGTGATGTAGTCACAATTGATTTTGATGGAACTTTAACTACTACATTTGCCGCTTTAACGGATACTAATGTTTCTGGTATCTCTCAAGGAGATTCTTTGTACTGGAATGGAACTTCATGGGTAGTTACCAGAAGCCCAATTACATGGTGGGAATTGGGAGCTAATGGAAGTACAGACTATACATTTAATGGTCCTGGATTTGCTGCTGCAACAAACGATCCAACGTTGTATGTGTATAGAGGATTTACTTATGCATTTGATAACAGCGTTTCTGGAGGTGCCCACCCATTTAGAATTCAATCTACTCAAGGATTGACAGGGACACCTTATACTACTGGGCAAACTGGTAGTGGAACTTCTGTCCTTTATTGGACTGTTCCCATGGATGCTCCCACTACACTGTATTATCAGTGTACTATTCACGCAGCAATGCAAGGTACTATTAACGTCGTAAGCTGATAAATGGCAAGAATTGTTCCTGGGTCTGGCGCTTCAATCGAACCAATCTTTGACGAGGTTTTTGGTGTTCGTGCGGTTAGAGTAGTCAATGGTGGTAGCGGATATGACCCCGCTGATCCTCCTAGATTAACTATTACTGGGTGTGGAACTCCTGAAGTTGAAGCATTATTGTATCCAATCATTGATGAAAATTCAGGGAAAATCATTCACGTTCGTGTTTTAGAAAGAGGTAGAGGATATAATCCCCTACGATTAAAAATTACACCTCAACAAGAAACTCCAAATATAATCAATTCTTTTGATATTAATAGAATTTGGCAGAATCATCCAAATTCTCAAACAACATCTTCTTTTCAAATACAAAATAACGATGTAACTGATAGACTTCGTATTGTATCCGATAATCATCCAAAACCATCTCAAAATATCTTATCGGAAAGAGAACCAGGAGGTTCTAATCTAATATTAGACAGAAATTTTGACCAAGTTTTTGTTTATAGGGGCGGAAAAGATGTTCCTACACAAGAACTTAGGGAAGTTCAATTAGATAAATCTTTAGGAATTTTAGCAAATGGTGGATTGTTACATACTCCAGATTGGGGTGTTGATGGTGGAGCACCAGCGGGGTATCATTTAGATGCAGTAAAATATGATTACATCAAGAATACTAATGAATATGATGCTGTACTAGATAACAACACATATTATTATCAAACCAGTAAAGTTATAAATGAGTTTGCACTTTCCAATGGTGTATTTGATTGGGGTCACTTCAGAGTATTTACTTGGAATATTCGGGTAGAATTTGACAATGTAATGATTCCAGTTGCTGATGTAGATGAAACCATTGGTTCTATAGAAGTTGGTAGAATCATTGATGAGATTGGAGGAACTGGCAGAGCAGAAATTTCTAAAATTGTTAGAGATGAACTAAACCGAGTAATTAGAATTTATGCGCGACAAGTTACTGGAGACCCATTTTCTGAGGATGATTTAGTACTTGGTTCTAATGGATTCCAGTTTAGAGTTGCTGATGATATTTTAACCTTCCCCAATGGAATTTTCTACATTGATTTTGGTCCAGAAGCAGAAGAATTCGGACCATTTGTTCCTGGACAATTTTATTTTGCTCCAGAAAATATTAGAGTTCAAAGAAATTATATAATTCGTTGGAATCAAGAACACTCTTCTAATCAACCATCTGATGTGCATGTAAATGGACATCCAATGCAGTTTAGTACCACTCCTGATGGTCCTTTAAATCAAAATCCTGGAACCTTATATTATAATAGTACTGGAGCGTCTGCAGCACCTGCTACAGACTATGAGAATGAATTTGCCCCACTATTCCTGATGAATAGTGACGAAACCAATAGAATTTATTACTATTGTAAATTCCATAACCATATGTCTGGTTATCTAGGTGATGAAGGGTATATGATTCTTGATACTGTTAATATTGACCCAGTTCCTAATACCAACACATATTATCAAGATAGATATTCGTATTCTGGGGACCAGTCTAGACATCCAGATGGACATTCTAAAATTCTTGGTATGTCTTTTGATGGATATCCCATTTATGGTCCTTGGGGTTACAATTCTTCTGGGGCAGTTGCTAGAGAAACAAGTTCTTATAGATTAAGACTTACCGAAGAACTTCCTGGAAGTCGTCCAATTGTTTCTGACGGTGGAACATCAAATTATACCGTCACCATATCAACTGGTAAGTTTTATATTGATGGAGTATTACAAAATTTCTTAAGTTTAAAGAGAGGTAATACTTATAATTTTGTTCAAGATGATTCTAGTAATGATTCTCTGAATATTTTACTGTTTAGTGAAACTTCAAATGGATGGCACGACACGGCCGATATTGGAAATGTTAATTTTCTTTATCAGGATGGAGTTACATATTATCTTGAGAATGTTGCTGTAGATTATGTAACTTATATCAATGGGTATGAAAATGCCATTAATAGAAAGGTCACTATTCAAGTTCGTGCGGATGCTCCAAGAATTTTATACGCATTTTCATATGCATCTTCATCTGCCAATCTCAGACTTGTACAAGATGGATATTTACTTGGAGATTTAGTAGAAGACTACATTTATGACTCTACAGTAGGTTCTTTAGATGAGTTTAATGGTAAGTTTACTACAACACCAGACTATCCAAATGGAACGTATGCATATTTTCTAACAGAGGATGGAAGTGGAAATCCAGTTTATCCTTATGGTGTTGGACCAAAATATTATGGAGATCCTTTATTTGAGGGAGACACTGTTCCTGATTTAGTATCAGTGTTCCCAACTGAGTCTGAAGGTAATGTCATTCTTAATGAGAATGGCAGTATCTCATACATTAAAATGACCAAAAAAGGTGATAACTATTTTGGTCCTGCTAGAGCAGAAATTCTTGGTGGGCAGGGGTCTGGAGCTGTTATAAGTCCTATTGTTCAGACCATTACTGGTTTATCTCTTCTCAATTCAGGTAGAAGTTATGCAACACCTCCCACTCTAATTTTTGAAGGCGGTGGTGGACAAGGTGCTCAAGGCGCAGCGGCAATTGATACTTTGGGTAAAGTTACATCAATTAGTATTGTAGATGATGGAGAATTTTATCAAGAACCTCCATATGTTTTAATTACTGGTGGTGGTGGAACTGGTGCAAAAGCTGTTGCTAGAATTGACCAAGGTTCAATCGTTGGCATTGATGTCACCGACCCAGGCGAAGGGTATACAAATCCACCGAATATTATCTTTACTAAACTAGTAAATCTCAAACGTAAAACCAGAGCGAGACAGGCATTTAACTCTGGGGCAATTTATCTGACAGGTCTTGTTCGTAATATTACTGCATCGGATTCTGAGATTTATGTTGATTCTACTGATGCATATCCTGGTTCTGGACAAATTATTATCAATACAGAAACAATTACGTATACTAATAAAAGTGTTGGTAGATTCTCTGGATTGACAAGAGGAGTAAACTTTAATTATGACCAGCGAGTAATTCTTGATGCGGGACAAAATGATGCTCAAGGAAATTCTACATATGCATTTAATGTTGGGGATAGAGTTATCCGTAAAGTTGAAAATGCTAATAATAAAGTAGCAAAAGTATATGATTGGAATCCCTCAACCAGAGAATTACTTGTAACATTTGAAGTTGATGAACTGGCATTTATTGATGGTGGTATCCCATCTACAGAAGATGCCATTGTTCAGTTTGATGCTGGTGTTGCTAGTAGTAGTGGCACTGGCATATTACCACATACTATCCTCAATGAAGTTGGTTCTACCATTTCACTATTAACAGTTCCACTTTCTACATTGCAGGATAGAGCATTTGAGGATGATGATGAGCAAGAAGGTGCTGGTGATGGAATTCCTGACTTAATTAATACAGGCACTGATTATGAAAGTCAGATTAGTCTTGATGGTGGTATCTACAATTCTCTTTATGGTATTGAAGAGACTCAAGGCGGACAAAATACAACACTATTCCAAGTCGGTGATAGCATCAAGGATGGTAGTATTCCATTCAAATTTGCAAATATTGTTTCTGCTGGTGGACTGAGTGAGGGTGTTGAGCACACAGCATTATTGGACATCTATTTGGATGCTAACAATGGAAATGGTCAGAACTTTACTGTCAATGAAGTTGTTACTGGTGCAATTTCTGGAGTTACTGGTGTAGTTGTTTCTTGGGATCCAACTATTTCAAAATTAACTGTCGGAAATATTACTCCGTATAACACGGGTAATGTAAACATTGGTATTGGCGGTTATTTGTATGAATTCTCAGCAAACGGTACAGTCGTAGATTTCATTATTCATGACCCTGGAACAAACTACACTGCAGCACCAACTCTTACTATCGAAGATGTTGGTGATATTCAAGCTGTAGGAACTGTGAATATGACTGCTGCTGGAGACCAAGTTGCTTCCATTAGTATTACTAACGGTGGATATGGAATTGAGCAAACCGTAGATGGAACCTATAACCTTCATCCTACAGTAACATTTACAAATGACCCTGCTGATACAACTGGATCTGGTGCATCTGCTCAAGTTATTCTTGGTGGAGAAACTCTAAGTGGAAATGCTGGAGCGTCTTACAGAATCAAGAGAATTGAGTATTCGACAACGGTTCGTTCGTAACCATCATAAATAAACAAGAGGACAATAGTACCTAAGAAATGGCAGCCCTATTAACTGATCAATTTAGAATTTTTTCTGCGAAAAAATTCATTAAATCTCTTGAGGGTCCCGACCCAACTCAGAGTGATGATGCTGCAGGCGTCTCTCGTGACCGCCTGTATTTGTTTATCGGTAGACCTCAACCATGGGACAATGAGAACTCTCCACCACAAGCAGTGGATTCATTTGGAGAATTTTCTGCGTCTTTTGACGATATGATTTCCCTAAAAAGAGTTCTTGCTTCGGATACCATTCAGGTTGTTCGTAGAATTGACTGGGTTTCTCCAGAACAAACTACTGGTGGACTGGGTTTCACCTATGACATGTATCGTCAAGACTACTCTCCTAGTAAGACTGCTTCTTCTGGTGCTACGAAACTGTATGATTCCGACTTTTATGTCGTAAACTCTCAATATCAAGTATATAAGTGCATTTACAACGGAACTTCTCCTTCCGACCCCAACGGTAAACCATCTACAGTTGAACCTACAGGCACTTCTACATCTATCATTACTACTGGTGATGGTTATCGCTGGAAGTACATGTACACCATTCCCGTTGCTTCCGTCCTCAAGTTTTTCTCTAATGATTACATGCCAGTCTTTACCAATGATGCGGTAAAGACGAATGCAGTTTCTGGTGAAATTGACACTGTTGTTATCAATGCAGCAGGTTCTGGTTACAACAACGGAACATACGATAATGTTGCTATTAATGGTGATGGTACTGGTGGACGTGTTTCCATTGTTGTTGATGGTGGTAAAATTATTTCGGCAACTGTAACTTCTGGTGGTACTGGATATACTTTCGGAAAGATTAGTATTGACAATATCACTGGTATTGGTACTGGTAATGGAGCTCAAGTTGACGTTATTATCCCCCCTCCAGATGGTCATGGTGCCGATTCTATCATCGAACTTGGTGCATTTAGAGTAATGGTAAACGCTAAACTCTCTTATGATGAGGGTGCAGGCGACTTCCCAATTGATAACGACTATCGTCGTATTGGTCTTGTTACCAATCCCCTTAAATTTGGTACAGCAGAATTAATTTCTGATTTGACAGTTTCTGCTACAAAAGCAGTAATTTTTCCACCAACTTTCCAGGGAAATTATGTTCCCGATGAAATTATTACTCAAACAAGAGTTGTTGGTGGCACAAACGTTACTGCTCGTGGTCGTGTAATTTCATGGAATCCAACAACCAAAGTTTTGAAATATTATCAAAACTCTGTTGACGGTATTTTCCCTGAAGTCACTGGTACACAGAATGAATTTGACGGGTCCAACGTTGTTAGTGGTGCTACTTCTGGTGCTGCTGGACAACCCGATATTAACTTCCCTGCAGTTCCCAATTCGTCGTCTAGAACTATCAACAATACTGAGTACGACTTGGGCATGAAGTTCAACAATGGTTATGCAAAACCCGAGATTGAATCAAACAGCGGCAACGTTGTTTATATAGATAATAGGAGATCAATTAGTCGTGCAAACGACCAGGTAGAAGACATCAAAATCGTAATCGAATTCTAATGGCACAGAACACCAACCTCAACGTTACACCTTACTACGACGATTTCGATAAGGCGAAAAACTTTTATCGAGTATTGTTCCGTCCTGGTTTCCCAATTCAAGCAAGGGAACTCACGACGATGCAGAGTCTTTTGCAAAATCAGGTAGAGAGTGTAGGTTCTCACCTGTTCAAAGACGGTGCGATGGTCATTCCTGGTCAAGTAGGTTATGATTTAAATGTTGATGCAATCATGCTCCAAGAGTCGTTCTTGGGTGCCGATGTTGAACTTTATAGGTCTCAATTAACAGGTAAGATTATTACTGGTCTTGCCACTGGTGTTAAAGCAAAAGTTCTTTACAGTATTTCTTCTGCAGAGTCTGATAAGAATTATATCACTCTTTACGTTAAGTACATCGAATCGGGTGGAGAACAAAATACTCAACAAACCTTTGGAAATAATGAACAGTTAGTTACGGATGCCGAAATCACTTTCGGAACTACTCTGATTGAAATTGGTTCTCCTTTTGCTCAACTGTTACCAACTGCAGCAATTCAAACTGGTTCTGTTGCTTATATCCAAACTGGTGTGTATTACATCAGAGGATTTTTTGTAGACGTACCTTATCAATATATTCTTCTCGACCAATATGGAAGTAACCCATCCTATCGTATTGGTCTCAACATTCAAGAATCCATTATCACTCCCGAGGATGACCTTAGCCTCAATGATAATGCTGCTGGAACATCAAACTATGCTGCTCCTGGTGCTCATAGATTTAGAATCACAACATCCCTGGTAAAGAAACTTCTCACTGACGAAGCAGATAAAGATTTCTTAGAATTGCTGCGTATTAACAATTCTAAAGTAGAAAAACTTGTTGACCGCAGTGCATATGAAGAACTCGAAAAGAGTCTTGCATTGAGAACATACGAAGAATCTGGAGATTATGTAGTAAAAGATTTTGGAATTAAAGTAAGACAAAATCTTAATGATGGATTTAATAACGGAATTTATTCTACTGGAGCTACTACTTTTAGCGGCAGCACTGCATCCGAGGATAAGTATGCGGTAGAATTTGGTCCTGGTACTGCATATGTTAGGGGATATAGAATCAAGACCCTTTCTCCAACGTATATTGATTTAGACAAACCAAGAGATACATTATCTGCTCAAAACACAATTATTCCATTTGAAGTTGGTAATTACAGCACAGTCAATAACGTATATGGATTCCCCAATGTTTCTGGTGGTTCTGTATCCAATGCGTATCAGACAATCGAACTTAGAGATGCAGTGACTGTTACTCCAGGAACTGCAACTGGCAATCTGATTGGTTATGCTCGTGTTGCTGCTTTTGAGCACACTGGAAACCCAGATAGCACCTTTGGTAATGCTGATGACACATATAAGTGTAATCTGTTTGACATTCAAATGCTTACTGTATTAGAACTCGCTTCTAATCAGTCAATCTCCCAAGGATCTCTATTAATTGGTGCTTCTAGTGGTGCTAGAGCATATCTAGTTGATGCAATTGTTTCTGATGACCATATCATTGTTTATCAAGTTGAAGGTCAATTTGAACTTGGTGAGATGATTAATGTTGATGGAGAAAATCTTGATACATTAGAAGCGGTGCATTATTATCAGTATTCTGACACTAGACAACTTATTGCTAGAGATGAAAGCACTCAAGCAGTTGAATTCAGTGCAGATGTTCTTCTTGAAGATATTGCAATTGTTCAGGGTTCCACATTTACACTTACCACTAGTGGTACTCCATCTATTAAAGGTTTGAACTCAAACTTTGCTCTTGATTTAAGAGTTGGTGATAGAATCTATTTCAATAATACTCAATATGTAACGGTCAATAAAGTAGACCCTACAGACTTAACAAATACGGTTTCTAGTACAGTTTTTGATTACGCTAACCAGACCGTTAATGTAACTTTACCATCTGCACCCGCTGCACCAGCTGCAGGAGATTATTCTGCTGCCCTTAGATATAGAACTAAGTTGTTTGATATTGAAAACGCAAACCTCTTCAGCCCAATGCCGAAGAAGTACATTAGTGCTATCTCCGACGAATCTATGGTTGTCAGGAGAACATTTGATGCACAAACTGTTGCTGCAAACTCAATTTCAATTACTCTCCCAGAAAATGAGCAGTTTGAGTCCATCACTGACGAGAACTACACATTTACAGTTCTTGCTGGAACAAATAGTACGCATCCTGTAGGTGACCAAATCACGATTAATACAACTAATTCGGGAGCTGTTGGTTATACTACGTTTACATCGAATGATAGAACTACTCTTCAGATTGAAAATCTGACAAACATTACATCGGTTAAAGTTACTGCTACAGTTTCTAAAAACGTTGCTACCAGAAAAACTAAATCTGGTAATGAAATGTTTGTTATTAAAGTTATCAAAACTACAAAAAATCTTGACAAACAAAATTATAGTTTAGCATATTCAAATTTATACGGAACTAGAATTGAGGATAGAGATATTTCTCTCGGTCTTACAGACGTTTATAGACTACACGCTGTTTATGAATCTAATGATGATAACGATCCAGTAATTCCATCTTTGACTTTGGTTGAACCAGTGTTCTTTGCGAATGGAACTATTGTAACTGGTAGAACTTCTAAAGCTCGTGCTAAAGTTGTCAATTTTAGTTCTGGTACTCTAAAACTTTCTATAGTTTATATCTCTGGTGTTTTCCAAGCAGGTGAAACTATCGATGGTTTTGACTCTAATGGGTCAACAATTAGTGCAATTATTAATGATAGTGTTGGTTCTGTAGTCGCTGGTTCTAAAGTTATTACAGACAACTATTACTTAGAAGTTGCACAAACAGGATTCATGTATGATTGCTCCAAGATTGTTCGTAAGAAGGGAGTAGCAACTCCAATTAGAAAAATTCTTGTAGTGGTTGATTATTATACTCACTCTTCTACTGGCGATTACTTTGGTGGTCAGTCATATCTGGATACATCATATACAGATATTCCATTCTTCGGGGTAGATTTCCTTGCAGATTATCTGGACTTCCGTCCAGCAGTAAAAAATCTATTCAGTGGAACGGGTAGTGTTGCTTCTCCAGCATTTGTAAACTGCTCTACATTTGACTTTAAATCTAGAGTATTTACTAACTCAGGAAGTCCAACATCAACAATTTTTGACATTCCTAAACAAAATAGTAATTTCCGTTGTGACTTCTCTTGGTATCTTCCTAGAGTTGATAAGTGTTTTATTTCTCCAGACGGTAATTTTAGTGTTATTAAGGGCAAGTCTGCCGAACAACCTGTTGAACCCGATAATCTGGTTGATGGTATGCTTCTTGCTACATTAAGTCATAAACCATATGGTTTTGACCCAGAGGCAGACGTTGTTATCAAACGTTCTGACAATAGACGTTACACAATGAGAGATATTGGTGCTCTTGAGCGCCGCCTTGACCAGGTTGAGTATTATACTTCTCTCAACATGCTTGAGACTGACACATTTAACACAAGAATTATTGATGCTGATGGTAAAGACCGTCTGAAGAACGGATTTATTGTTGATGATTTTACCGACCATAGTAAGTCTGATACTGCACATGAAGATTTCTCTGCTTCTTTAGATTTCCAAAGAGGTGAGTGTCGTCCTTCTCATTACACAACGAACGTTCCTTTAGTCATTAACAATAACCTGTCTACAAATATTCAACAGACTGGTCCTATTATCACTCTGCCATATACAGAGACCACAATTATCTCTCAACCATATGCGTCTCGTGTTGAGAATGTAAACCCATTCAACGTATTTACTTACATTGGTAGAATCACTCTCAATCCATCTTCCGATGATTGGATTGATACTACCAGACTTCCCCAAAACGTTATTCAAATTGAAGGTGATTTCGAATCAGTTTCGTCTGAATTGAATGTAGACCAAAATGGTTTTGCGCCAATTCAATGGGGTGCTTGGAGAACTAACTGGACTGGTGAAACTACTATTTCTTCCACTACTACCAGAAATTCTGGATGGTTGGAAGAAGACCGTGGCAGGTCTCCTCTTCCTGGTGTATGGGGTGGTCGTGGTATGCGTCGTGTTAATAGAACATCGACGATTGAAAGCATTCAAAGACAAAGTAGAAGTGGAATCAGAAGTAG
>Ga0129345_1000439_pt1 | contig 15028 bp, 11 predicted proteins | sample CPBDNA_FD_94425 | JGI IMG/M metagenome (GOLD analysis project Ga0129345, IMG submission 94425) | Freshwater to marine salinity gradient microbial communities from Chesapeake Bay, USA - CPBay_Sum_20_0.8_DNA | ecosystem: Environmental > Aquatic > Marine > Coastal | place: USA: Chesapeake Bay...
ACTGGTGATTTAAACATGGTTAAATTTAGAGCTGGTTGGGGTCAATCTGGACAGCTTCCAGGTTTAACTGCTGCTCAGGCTCTAAGATGGGGACCTTTAAATTCTGGAGCCGGAGTTGGCGCTCAAATTACAAGTATTGGAAATCCAAATATTACACCTGAGAGAATAAATGAAATTGAAATTGGTTTCGAATTAGAATACCAAAATGCTTATGGTGTTGATTTCACTTACTATATGCAAAATGCAAATGAATCAATCATTAATTTACCAAACCCACCTTCAAGTGGATTAACTGCTACTTCAGTTCCTACAAATATTGGAGAAATCAAGAGCTGGGGATTTGAGTCAATGTTCTATGCAACACCTATTATGACTGAAGACTATCAATTAGACTTAAGATTCATTTTAAATATGCAAGAAAATGAAATCGTTAGTTTAGGTGGAACTCAACCGCAAATAGTTTGGGATATCGTAGGTTGGTATGAAGGTTTACCTCGTTCTGCTTTCTATGGAAGAAAAGTAAATGGTGCTTTGTTTGATGAAGATGGAAACTATGCAGGCGTTGATGCAACAGCTGATAACGTTTTATTAGGAACTCCACTACCAAGATTTACTGGATCATTTAATGTATCATTCAGATTCTTAAAAGATTTCACTTTAACAACATTATTAGATTTTGCTCAAGATGTTTATACATTAAACTATACTAGAAGATACCAGGCATTATTTGGAACTGACGTAGAAGTTAATGAATTAAATGAGCAACTTGCTACTCAAACTCCTGGAACTGCTGAGTATATTGCTACTGCAAATAAATTAGCAAAATTATCTCCTTCTTATGTATCTAATTATGCTGAAGAAGCAAGTTGGATGAAATTAAGAGAGATAAGTTTAAGATATGACGCTACAAGAATGTTCAATAAAATTATGAACAGAAAAATGGTTAACGATCTTAGCTTAGTATTTTCAGTTAGAAACGTTGCGATTTGGTCACCATACAATGGAATTGACCCAGAAGTTAATACTCAAGGTTCAAGAACTAATATTGGCAGAAATGTTGACTTCCTGACGTTAGCTACTCCTAGAACATTTAACTTCACTATCAATTTAGGATTATAAGGAGAAGATGAATATGAAAAAGTATTTTTTAATTTTATTAGCATTTAGTTTGTTTGCTTGTGATAGTTTTGTGAATGATTATACTGAGCCAAATGATTCGATTGGAGATGATCAATTCAAAACTGCGGGCGATGCACAATTTTTGATTACTGGTGTTAGAGGTTTATTTTCGGAAGCGTACGACCAAGCTACATCATTATCAGGTGGTTTATCAGATGAATTAAGATTCACAAGAGATATTTCTGGCGCTTCATTCGTCACATTTGATGAAATTGATAGAGCATCAACTCTACCACCATTACCAGTAAATATTGACAATAATAGTATTACTGGATTTTATTTAGATTTACACAGATTTAGAAAACACACTGAATTATTAATTGATAAAACAAATAATTCTATTGTTTTTGAGGAAGGTGAAGAGTCTATAAAAGCTTCTGCTTTATATACTGGATATTTTTATTCTGCTATTGCTAAATATATGTTAGGAGCATATTTTGGACTTGAAATTGATCAACCTGGAAACGTCATTGATGCTGGTCCTTTCATGTCAACTACTGATTTATATAATGAAGCTTTATCTGATTTAACTAGTGCTGAAGCAAATGCTTCAGAGTCACAAGTTAGAATGATTAATACATTCAGAGCAAGAATTTATATGCTTTTAGGTGAAACTGGAATGGCTGCAAGTGCAGCTGCCGCTGGTATGACAACAGGAGATGCTTCATTAAATGCATTATATAATTTAGCAAATGTTAATGATTGGCATTTTGATTCTGGAAATGGTAGAATCCAATGGTACACAGACGCTAGATTTGGTGCTTATTTAGAAATGGACCCTGCAGAATCTGCAAGAATTCCTATGAGAACAGTTTTTGGAACATCTACGGATGAAGATGGTAATCCGCTAAATACATATTATATTCAATTAAAATATGAAGCAGAGGAAAGCCCAATCAGATTTATTGGATGGCAAGAGAATGAACTAATTCTTGCTGAACTAGCTATCGCTGGTGGTGATGCGGGAACTGGTTTAACTCATATTAATAATGTTAGAGCTGCTTATGGTTTATCTTCTGTTGATGATCAGTATGTAACTGATAACTATAATGGAGATGCTATGGAATTATTAATGGCTGAAAGAGATAAAGAGTTTTATGGTGAAGGTATGAGATTATTAGACCAAAGAAGATGGGATAAATGGCACTTGCCTCTTGAATCATCTTGGTTATTCTTACCAATACCTCTTGATGAAAGAAACGCAAATTCTAATTTATAATATCTGAACATCAATAAGGGAGTTACTTTAAAAAGTAACTCCCTTTTTTTTATATAAATAATATGAGTATAATTCTTTATTCAACTAATACTGAGATTATTGATGAGATAAATATTTCTTTTATCTCACTTTTTAAGGTTGATGTTTTTAAGAATATTGATTTAGAATATCTAATTCAAAATAAAAATCAAATAAATTTAGTTTTAATTGACACATCGAGTTTTCCTCTTAAAAGATATAATTTTAATGATTTAGAAATAAAATTTGATTTTCCGATAATATTTATTGGAAATAATCAAGAAAAATTAATAAAAATATTTAAAAATTATATTAGTGATTTTGTTGATTTCCCTCTTTCAGATATCCATAAAAATAGAATTAAGAATTATTATATTATATATACAAATAAACTAGAAAATACTGAGATAGAATCTATAAATCTTGAAAAAGAAAAAATATATAATGCACATAAAAATCAATTAGATAATATGGTAAAAGTAAATTTTTCTGGTGAGAATTTATTTAAATCTATTTTCGAATTGGATAAGAAAAAATATAAAGTATGGACTATTTTTGAGCTTAAATTTAATGAAATATTTCCGAGTTTTTATCAAAATATCTATAAGATAAATGAAAGTATAACTCAAAATGAGATGAGAATTCTTTCTTGTCTTAAAGTAAATTTGAGTTACAATGAAATAAGTGAGTTCAGTGGAATTTCTCCTAAAGCTGTCCATCAAGCTATTTATAGACTTAAAAAGAAATTATCTATAAATAGCAAGAATGGATTAATAGAGCTTGTAAGAAATATTTAGTTTCTAACTATTAATTTATAAGATATATTTTGTGAATTATTTGATAAATTTATAATATAAAAACCATTATTAAGTTGAATATTTTCTCTTATAATGTTTTGTCCAGAAACTAAATTCAATTTGTTAGAATAAATTTCATTACCTAATAAATCTATAAGTTGTAAAGTATATTCTCCTGCTTGGATTATTTCTAAATTGATATCTAAATTATTATTTGAATAATTAATTGATTTAAAGTATTTAGAATTTGTTACCGAGCTAATATTTACTTCAACGTTAATTTCATCAGAGGAAATTGTTTCACCACATAATCCACTTACATCACATGAATAAGCGCCAGCATCAATTGTTTGAATATTATCTATAGTCAAAATAGAATCAACTTTACCAGCGATATCATTTCCTTTGAATTTCCACTGATATTCTAAGTTGGTACCTATTACATTTACAAATAATTTAAGGTTATCACCAACATTCAATGTTTGGTCTTCAGATATACTCGTAATTTCTGTTGTTGGATTTACAGTTATTTGTAAATCTTGACTAATAGCAGTTGGAGGGCATTCCCCATCAACCAATACTGTATATATACCTGAGTCTTCAGTTGATAAATCTTTAATTGTTAATGAATTCAAATTATTTTTAACAATCGTTTTACCATCTTTTTGCCAAGTAATTACAGGATCAGATGCTTGGGAAAATTCTACATTTAAAACAAGAGAATCACCTTCGCAATAAGATAATTCTTTATTTGAGGTTTCAAATAGGTCAATTTTTGGTATAGGATTAATTATGAAGTATTGTGGGCTTTCAATAAATACACCTGATTTATGCTCGATAAGTACTTTATATTTATCGTTTGCAGTTACAGTTTCAGGTATAGTCCAATCGTATCGAACATCATTATAATTATCAATTATAAGTTCTTTGGTATCTAATTCATCATTTACTAAATAAATGTCAACGATATTATCATCATCAAGGTTTTTGGGAGTAAATAGAATTGGAATTGTTACTAATGGGCAATAATCAAAACCTCCAAGAGGTGATTGCATTTGAATAGTACCGTCATTAGTTTCTCCTATAAAAGATGCGTTTCCACTTGTATTTGTATTCTGTAAACTTTTCCCATATAGTGTAAAATCTTTAGATAATGTTTTCCCTGTGAACCTAATATTATCTTCTGCAATAACATCAAAGTCTAAAATTTGATCGTCTTCTCTACCACCAACATAAGCAGAATATGTAATTTTAGTAAAATCCTCAGAAGCAAAAATAATTAGACCATCTTTTTTTCCTGAATGTTGCGTAGTTTCAAACTCTTCTGTAATTATTGGAAAATCTCTTGAGTCAGTTTCACCAACAATAACGAAATCTCCATTCGGCATAAATCTATCCAGTTTGTGGGGTATATCTGTTCTATCACCACCTATGTAAGTTAGTTTTGATAATTCAGAAATCTTACGTAGTCCAAATAGAATGTCTGCTTGACCTTTATTTACATCTTGATATACATTATCACTAATAGGGAGAGTATTTGCTGATTCTTTATAGCTATTGCCAACAAAATAAAATTCAGTTCCAGCTATGTATTTTAAATCAGAACCAAAGTCATCTTCAGTACCACCTAAATAAGTAGTCAAGATTACTTCAGTTAATTCATCTCTGAAAATCCCCATCATAATATCGAAATTGTCGCCTGGAGCTTTTTTGTCATTAATCTGATCTGGGAATGTTTGCAAGTCGATTGATTTTGTTGAACCAATCCAACAAACATCGTCGAGGTTTGTAATATCAATAGCAGATAATCTATCTTCTCCTGAGCCACCGATATAAGTAAGATATTCAAGTGCTGACCCAGCAGAATTATTTTTACCAATTATTCCATCTTGAACACCTCTCATCGCAGATTGTATAGGTTTAACAGTAGGAATTTCTAATGAGGAAGTGTTACCGCAAAAATACAATTCACCATTTTTAACTTTTATATCAGTAATCTCATCGTCATTTTCTGCACCAACATGATATGAATATTTCAATTCTGTCATATCAAGTGATAAAGCTGCTATGAAGCCATCTTTTTTTGCAGCGTAAGTTTGATCTATTGGACCCATATATGGGAAATTATTAGAGGTAGTATATCCGCCAAAATAGATATTATTATTGTCAATTACCATAGTATTAACTATATCTTCTGCACTTCCACCAAAATAAGTACCTCTTACAAATTCATGGTTTAGTCCATTTCTTTTGTATTCTGCTATAAAAATATTCGTACCTGTTTCGTAATAATCTTGATAAACACCTTCAGTTACTGGAAAATCTTTTGATTCGGTTGTTCCAGCAATAATATATGAAAGTGCGTCAATATTTTGAATAGCAGTTACTTTTTCTTTACCATTCCAACCTAAGTATGAAGTATAAATTATTGGATCAATTATCAGAGTTTCGTTTTTGTTATATTCTCCAACATTGATTGTAAAATATCCTTCTTCTGAATATTCGAAGTTTGATTCAATGATATTATTTTTTTGAATTGCTTTTAGACCGTCATTTGAGTAAGTGCCTAAAGCTAAATTACCTCTGAAATAATCTTTACCTAATTCTGTTAATTCAAATCCAGTAATTGAAAATTTGATATCAGATATATTAGCCCCTTTGTTTATTACAAAGTCATATCTTGGCGTTGAATTATCAAAATAGAAGCGAAGATCGATATTATTATATATATTTTTGATTATTATTTCTTCACTGGCAGAAGTATTTCTAATCCATTTTTGAGAATCATTCCCTATAAAATAATTAACTTTAGCAGTATTTTTAGATTCAATATGATTGAATTTATTTGAGGAATGGAAATGAAATTTTACTACCTCTCCATTTATAATTGGTTTATTAGCAACTTCATTATCAATAGTATAAAAATCGAAATAGATACCATCTTCTTTGATAAAGAAGTTCATATCATCAAGATTTGCGTAGTATAAAATATCTGCATTAACTTGCCCCTTATTTTCGATGAAGAAATTTTTGTCTTTAGCAAATAGAGAAAAACTAAATAATACAATAAATATAATAGTTCTCATAATGTTTATCCAATTGATTGTTAAGATTAAAAACTAATTTAATGATAAGTTTTTATAATTCAAAAAAAAAATTGCCATAGATATTAATATTTTTATATTTTTGTATGTAGCAAGTAATTAATTGATATTAATTAAATCAATTAGACAGGAAAATAATGAATAATGAATTCAAACAAATTATTATTAATAATAAAGAAGTCCTACCCGGGCATACTAAATCAATTAATTTGAATATTGCTAGATTACCATCAAGAACTGAAATTGAGATACCTGTGATTGTTCATAGAGCAAAATTAGATGGACCGGTGGTATTATTTTCGGCTGGTATGCACGGAAATGAAGTAAATGGTATTGAGATAATAAGAAGAATTATTACTGAGAAAATTCATACTCATATTTTCAGGGGAACTATAATATTAATTCCAATTATTAATATTTATGGATTTTTGCATTTTAGGAGAAGTACTCCTGATGGTAAAGATTTAAATAGATCATTTCCAGGATCTCAAAATGGATCTCTTGCTTCAATGATTGCTTGGAACATTACTAATAAAATTCTTCCTGTAGTTGAATATGGAGTTGACTTTCATACTGGTGGGGATATGAGAACTAACTATCCTCAGATTAGGGCTGATATGTCTTTTACTGAAAATGAAGGATTGGCTTGTGCTTTCGGAGCTCCTTTTGTAATGAATATGCCTGTACTTGATCATACATTTAGAAAACAAGCCCAAAAAGCTGGAAAAAGCATTTTAGTTTATGAAGGCGGCGAGTCTATGAGATTTGACGATTTGGCTATTGAAAGTGCTATATTAGGAGTTAAAAGGTATCTAAATTATTTAGAGATGAGTGATTTTATAGTTTCAGCTCCTCGATATCTCTTCATTAACTCTACAACATGGGTGAGAGCTAAAAGTTCTGGTATGTTCAGATCACTAATCCAGTATGGAGAAAGAGTAAAGAAAAACCAAGTGATTGGAATTATTACAGACCCGTATGGAGAACATGATCAAAAGCAAAAATCTCCAATTAATGGTTTTATTGTAGGTATGAATAATATATCTATAGTTAACAAAGGAGATGCTCTGTTTCATATTGGTGAAGAATAATTTGAATTATTTTGTAACCAAAACGTTTTAAATACATTATTTGATATTATGAAATAACAAAAAAGTGAAATGATAATAAAAATATTTACATTAGCATTGTTTTTAATTGCTTCAAATTCTTTTTCGCAACCTACTGATAGTCCTATAACATTGGTAGAAAAACCAACAAAAAAACTACAAGATGTTGGAGTTATGATTGGTTTCGGACAAAATTATTCAAACGGTGAGCATTATGTAGATTGTGAAGGTTGTTTTTTTGATGGCGGTGTTTCTTTTGGTACTACATTAGGAATATATTATGAAAGAGAAATAAATAATTGGTTTTGGTATGGTGGCCTTATTAGATATGATATTTTAGGAATAGAAAGTAAATATATTGAAAACGAAAGTGTTGATGTACTTAATAGTAATAAAACTTTTGTAATTCCCTTTGAGCAAAAAGCAATTTTAGATTTAAGCTATTTAAATTTTACTCCTTATGTAAGTATTCGTCCATTTAGTTGGATGAGAATTAATACTGGATTAAATTTTGGATTCAACCTTAGCTCTAATATTAAACACACAAAAACACCTATAAATAATGAAGTCATAGATCCTCAAACTGGCGATATATATGAAATAGAGGTTACTAATCCAGATCCCAATAAAACAGGAAGTGAGCTTTATACTTTAATGGATGCAGAAATGCCGAATTTAGCATCTCCATATTACACTTTATTTTTGAATTTAAGTTTTCCTATAGAATTTGATAATGAGTCCAAATTAATTCCATCAATGGGGTTTGATTTGCCTCTTACAAAAATAAGCGACTATGGAAATAATTTCAATATAGGCACTTGGAGAATATTTTTAGGATTCAGTTATCCGTTGGTTACAAGAGGAAAAGAAAATGAATAAAATGAAAAAAAATTGAGTTTTTTCAAATTATATTTGTTTTATTCAGAAAATCTAATTAATTTCAAAACTCTGATTATGACAACAAAACAAAAAGTGTTTAGAAAATTACACAATTTAATAATTTAGAAATAAAAATAATTTAATTTAAAGGGTTTAAGCTTATGAAATTTATTTACTCCAAGTTAGTTCTAGCTTTATTGTTCTTATCGTTCTTTAATTTGAACGCAAAAGAAGCTAATGGAGAAGAAAATGAATTATACTTGATGGCAGCTTCAATTTCGCCAATGGCGCCTCAAGATAATGGTGGTATAATGGGTGACAAGAAAATTAGAATTATCAATCTTGGGCCTGCTGTAAACTATGATGGAGTTGATTACGCTCCGACTATTTCTGCTGATGGTAAAACTTTGTTTTATGTATCTGACAGAAAGGGATCTGTATTTAATGCTGAAGATAAATATAATTCTCATGACTTCTGGTACATCAAAAAAGAAAATAGATTAGATACAGTTTTTGATGCTCCTATTAACTTAGATCCAAGTAATGACTTAGGACCTGCCGGAGTAAATACAATCTATAATGAAGGTGCGGCTTCTATTGCTGCCGATGGTCAATCTCTTTACTTTACTGGTTGCGAAAGACCTGATGGTTTAGGTTCTTGTGATATCTACAAAACTTCTATCGAAGGAGAAAAATGGTCTAAACCTATTAACTTAGGTAAAAATGTTAACTCAAAATATTTTGATACTCAACCAGCAATCTCTGCTGACCAATCTAGATTATATTTTATTTCTTCAAGACCTGGTCCAAACTCTGATGGTAAATTTGAATTAAAGAATTGTGATATTTGGTATTCTGATTTTGATTTCGACTTGGAAGAATGGGGTCCTGCTAAAAACTTAGAAGAGTTAAATACTCCTGGTGTTGAGTTTTCACCTTTCATCGGTGCCGATGGTGTTACTTTGTTCTTCGCTTCAAACGGGCATAAACCAAACTTTGGTGGAACAGACTTCTATGTATCAAGATATGACTTCAAAGGAAACACTTGGAGTACTCCAGATAACTTAGGTGAGCCAATTAACACTGACGAAGATGAAGCATTTATCTCATTACCTGCATCTGGTGATATCATTTATTTCTCTTCTAAAAGAGAGGACTTAGATGGTTTCCAAGGTAACTTAGATGTATTTATGGCTTTCGTACCTTCTTTCTTTAAGGCAGTAAACTTATTCGGTACTGTTGTAGATGAATGTTCTGGTGAGTTTATCCCAGCAAAAATTACTGTTAAAAATACTTTAACTGGCAAAATCAATGAATTTGAAGTAACTAATGAGAAACAAAAATTTGAGAGAATTATTGTAAACGAAGATTATCGTAAAGGCGATCAAGAAATGGAATTTGTTAATTTCGAGATCACTGCTACTAATGCTCAGTATGGTACTACTACAATGATTCAAAAAATTGAGAAACCTGGTATTACTAATGATGAAAATGAAGCTAATAAAGTTGATATTGAATATGACGTTAAATTAACTTTAGGTCAAAAACCAGTTTTAGCTGCTCAAGTAAACGAAGGTGAATACTTACAACAAAATAGAGATAAAATTCCTGCATTGAAAGATTTCAATGGTCTTGTTATGAAAGAAGTAATGACAAGAGATTTATATCCATTGTTAAATAGTATTTTCTTTGAAGAAGGTTCTTCTGTTATTCCAGATAGATATATTCCTTTATCTAACGATTATATTTCTTCTTTCAATGATACTACTATCGCAGGTGGTACTTTAGATAAATATTACCATGTATTAAATATCTACGGATTTAGATTAAAACAACATCCTGATACTAAAATTACTTTAGTTGGATGTAATGATAACATTACTGATAAAGAAAAAGGAAACTTAGAATTATCTAAAGCTAGAGCAACAGCTGTTTATAATTATTTGAGAGATGTATGGGGAATCTCTGAAGATAGAATGAAAATCGAATCTAGAAACTTCCCTGAAGTTAAATCTAATCCTAAAGATTCTCTTGGGCTTCAAGAAAATAGAAGAGTTGAAGTTAGATGTGACGATTGGAGAATTATGAAACCAGTATTCGAGGTTGACCCTAAAACTTTCCCTCAACCAGTTACAATGGAATTCATCACTACTAATGGTATTGCTGACGACATTATCGCTTCTAAAAGAATCGAAATTACAAGAAATGGACAATCTTGGAATAATTTATCTAACTTAGCAACTAAAACTAATTCATTTGAGTACAATTGGAAAAATACTTCTGGTAAATATCCAGTAGTTCCTGATAATGCTCCTTATGTTGCTCAATTAATTGTTACAACTAAATCAGGTGCTGAATGTAAATCAGATCCAATTGAAATTCCAGTTTACCATGCAACTACTAGCGATAGAAAAATTGTTACTGGTGCTGATTCTACTCAAGAAAATTACTCTTTGATTTTATTCCCATTCAATAGTGCAGATGCTGGTCCATTAAATGAAAGAATTATGAATGATTATGTTTATGGTAGAGTTTACCCTACTTCTAATATTCAAGTAATTGGTCATACTGACATCATCGGACTTTATGAAACTAACAAAAAGCTTTCTGAAAAAAGAGCTGGAACTGTATATAATGGAATAAATAAAGTTTCTAAAAGAAAATATGGTAATCTTGATAGATCTGGTGTTGGTGAAGATAACCCACTTTACAACAATGATTTACCTGAAGGTAGATTCTACAACAGAACTGTACAAGTATTAATTCAAACTCCTTTATCTGAGTTTGATAATAAATAAATCTCTTACTACCTTAAATGAAATCACCAGTGAAACGTTTTTACTGGTGATTTTTTTTATATAGTAAACTAATTGCTTAAAAAATTTATTAATTTTGCTATATAATTATAAATAAAAGATAAAATGAAAAAGAAAATTACAATTATTGGTGCTGGTCTTGCAGGTTCTCTATTAGCTGTGATTCTTGCTAAAAAAGGATATAAAGTTGATATTTTTGAGCGTCGCCCTGATATGAGAAAAGAAGATGTGGCTGCTGGTAGATCAATTAACCTTGCACTATCTGAAAGAGGAATTAGAGCTTTAAAACTTGCTGATTTGGATGAGTACATTATGAATGAAGTTGTTCCGATGAAAGGAAGATTAATTCATAATTTAGATGGTTCGAAAAAAATCCAACCATACTCCGGACGTGATGGTGAAGTAATAAATTCTGTTTCTAGAGGCGGGCTAAATATTGCTCTAATGAATAAAGCAGAATCAATGCCCAATGTAAATTTCTATTTTAATCAAAAAATCATAAGAATTAATTATGATAAAATGACTTTTAAAGTCAAGAATGAAAAAACAAAAGATATTCAAGAATTAGTATTTAATCACTTAATTGGTACTGACGGAGCGGGTAGTGTTGTAAGATTGTCATATCAAACTGACGGAGTAAAAAGATTTAATTATATGCAAGATTTTCTAGATCATGGATATAAAGAATTGAGCATACCACCTGGACTAAATGGCGAATTTCAAATAGAAGATGATGCATTGCATATTTGGCCACGTCATGACTTTATGATGATAGCTCTTCCAAACCTTGATAAAAGTTTCACAGTAACATTATTTAATAAGTATGATGGTGAATACGGATTTGATAATTTAGATTCTGATGAAAAAGTAAATGATTTCTTCGAAAAGTATTTCCCAGATTCATTAAATGTAATGCCAAATTTAATTGAAGATTGGCATGCAAATCCAACTTCTTCATTAGCTACTGTGAAATGTTATCCATGGTCAATAGAAGATAAAGCTTTAATTATGGGAGATGCTGCTCATGCTGTAGTTCCATTCTATGGTCAAGGTATGAATGCATCATTTGAAGATTGTAGAATCTTCTCTGAATTAATGGATGAATACGGCGAAGATGTTGATTGGAAAGATTTATTTGAAAAATTCCAAATATCAAGAAAAAGAAATACTGATGCGATAGCTGATTTGGCTCTTCAGAATTATGTTGAGATGAGATCTCACGTAGCAAATCCTGTATTCCAAATCAAGAGAACTGTCGAAATGGAACTTGAAAAGAGATTTCCTGGTTTTAGTTCCAAATATTCATTAGTTACTTTTAGTGATTATGTACCATATAGCAGAGCAAAAAAATTAGGTGAACTTCAAGATGATTATCTAATGAAGATATGTTCTGATATAGGTTCTATCGAAAATATTAACTACGATGAAGTGTATTCGGAATTAAAGAAAATTGATGAAAATTTAGTTTTATAATTTTTTAAAAGAAAGGTAGATATGAGTTTACTAGTAGGAGAAAAAGCACCTATATTCAAAGGGAAAGCTGTAGTTGGCGGACCAGCTTCAGGTTTAAATCCTGATAATGCATTTACAGATATTAGCTTAGAAGATTACAAAGGCAAATGGGTAGTATTTTTCTTTTATCCATTGGACTTCACATTTGTTTGTCCGACGGAGATTTCTGGATTAGGAGATCATTACGAAGAATTCAAAAAAATCAACACTGAGATTGTTGGCTGTTCGACAGATAGTCACTTCTCACATTTAGCATGGAGAACTCACGAAAGAGATCTTCAAAACTTACCATTTCCTTTATTAGCTGATTTCACTGGAGCTAATGCTAGGGCCTATGAAGTATATAAAGAAGCAACAGGATATGCATTAAGAGGGCTTTATATAATTGATCCAAACGGAGTATTACAATATAGTGTAATTCACCCAGAAGCAGTTGGAAGATCAGCTGATGAAGTATTAAGAGTATTACAAGCACTACAAACTGGAAAATTAACCCCATGCGGTTGGAAACCAGGTCAAGCAACTCTATAATTTTTATAAGTCCCCTAATTGGGGACTTTTTTTTTGCCATTCAGAACAACTTGTACTGAGCTTAGCTGAAGTATGCGTCGAATCCAGTCAAACAAAGCAGTTCGCTGAGCGGAGTCGAAGTGAACTAATCACTTAAAAAACTCTAGCGGAGTTCAATATCAATGGAAAAAAAACAACCCAAACCCACAACTCTAGAGGAGTTGAATAAAATAAATTACAATTTCATTAATAAAGGTGTTTATTCTATAAAAGACTTAGATAATAAATAGTTTTATATTATCTAATAAAAACGAGTATAGAATTCGATTTATTGGAGAAAAACGCTACGAAATCAAAGATCACCTGGGGAATGTGCTTACAACTGTGTCAGATATCAAGAAAGTATAAAATTATTCAGCCAGTGCCACGTTCTGGAATATTTTAGTGGATGTTCGTAGTCTGAGTAATGTAATTAAAATTATATCGTTAGAAATTTATGGAAAATAAGATGTTACAAAAAGAAGAACTATTTATTCAATTATCAAAGTATGATAAAAATACTTTGTTTGATGTATTTGAAAGATTATTTATTGAATACGATGAATCAGAACTTTCAAAAGAAGAACAAGAGTTAATTTACAAAGCACGTAAAGATTACTAAAAAGGTGAATTAGTTGTATAAATTAAAAATTATATCAAACACATTCAAAACAAACGCAGGAATAGCAAATATCACAGGTACCGAAACCCATCACTAGCTCTAATGACTGCATTAGCGTAACTCAATTCCCATAAAAAAACCCTCTATTGAGGGTTAATTTTTAAAATTTGGTTTTCTTTTGTCTAAAAATGCACTAGTTCCTTCCTTGAAGTCCTCTGTACCACAGACCTCGCCAAAAAGTTTTGACTCATAAGCTAGACCTTCGATTGGAGATAAATTTAAGGATTGATAGATTGCATCAATTGAAGCAGAAACAGCTATTGACCCTTTAGATAAAACCGTATTAGCAAATTCTAAAGTTTTTTCCATCAACTCAGCTTGAGAATAAACTTGATTAACTAAACCAATTGATTTTGCCTCTTCGGCACCAATCATATTACCAGATATTGTTAATTCTATAGCTTTTGCAACTCCTACTAATCTTGGTAGTCTTTGAGTTCCACCATAGCCAGGTAAAATACCTAGATTAACTTCTGGTTGGCCAAATTTTGCATTATCAGAAGCAAACCTAATATGACATGACATTGCTAATTCGCAACCACCACCCAATGCAAATCCATTTACAGCTGCGATCACTGGTTTTTTAAGCGACTCCAATCTTAACATAACATTTGAGCCATGTTGTGAGAACAAACGTCCAGAGTTGTGGTCTGATTGATTTAATTCTTTTATATCAGCTCCAGCAGCAAAAGCTTTCTCACCTTGACCAGTAAGAATCACTAACTTAATGTTGTCATCAAGTTCAATTTTAGTAATCGCATCATTTAGTTCGTTGAATAACTCCGTATTCAGAGCATTAAGTTTGTCCGGTCTATTTAAAGTAATTAAAGCGTAATTATTTTTAATTTCAAATATGATTGTATTGTAAGCCATTTTATATCCAATAATTGATTAAAATATTCTTCAAAATTAAAAAAAATCAATAATTTATTCGTCATTGTTAAGAAAATTAAAATCTTATTTTTAATTTTGAAAAACACAAACTACAAATTTTAAAAAGGAGTCTAACTGATGAAGGTTGGTTTGTTTTATGGTACAAATACTGGCGTGACTGAGATAGTATCTGAAGAATTGAAAGAAGTATTAGAAGCTAAAGGATTTGATGTAGATTTACATGATATAGCTGATACACCATTAGAAGAAATGAATAATTACGAAACATTG
>Ga0129345_1000446_pt1 | contig 14923 bp, 18 predicted proteins | sample CPBDNA_FD_94425 | JGI IMG/M metagenome (GOLD analysis project Ga0129345, IMG submission 94425) | Freshwater to marine salinity gradient microbial communities from Chesapeake Bay, USA - CPBay_Sum_20_0.8_DNA | ecosystem: Environmental > Aquatic > Marine > Coastal | place: USA: Chesapeake Bay...
CTGAACTGAAAGCTCAGGTGGTGAACATCATGCTAAATCAGGCTTCCCATTAGAAGGTACCGCTCAACAATAGCAGTGGAAAATCACCTATTTATTATTATCAGTTCAAAATGTCTCACACATAAGCCAATGAACCAGTATGGATTAAGTATAATTGATTAATGAATTATCTTGAAGTTATTTATAAGATTGAGTCAATTTTATCTATCAAAATTTGAAGATCCACACTTTCACTTGATAAGGAGGATTCTGATTTACTGCTTCCATTTAAGACTTTATTAGCAAGACCTAAACCAGCAATAATTAGAGCATTGTTTTTATCTTTAATATTCTCTAATTCAGCATTCAATAATTTTGCTGATTTTACCAATTGATCTTTTTCATTCTCTGGACAAGCAAGAGTTAAATCTCTTCCAAATATTCTAAGGGATACTTTTACAATGTCACTCATTAGCTTCAAGCCTAACAATTGTCTTTTCTAGTTTTGAAATTTCTTGCTTATGTATTACTTTGTCTTTTTTCCACTCTCTTTCTCTTTGGACATATGAATCTATTATGCCTTGTTGCTCTTTAAATCTTTTTATTAAGAGATCAAGCTTTTCTTCTAGAACACTTGAATCAGTAATATAATCATCTTTCATATCTATAGTTTAATTATAGATTATTAAATTGGAAAGATAACTTTATAAAAGAGTAGAATATAGCTATGCATAATATTTATAAACAAAGAAGAGAAGAGCTAATTGGAAAACTTCCAAGAAACTCCAGCATTCTTATACCAGGTGCTGATACCGTATATAGAAACTCAGACTCATCATTTGCATTCAGGCAAGAGAGCAGTTTTTACTATTTCTCAGGCTTTTCTGAGGCAGGATCTTTGATGCTTATAAGTAATATAAACAATGAAATTAAAAGTACTATTTTTGTTCCAGAAAAAGATAAAACTAAAGAAATTTGGGATGGTTTTAGATATGGTCCTAAAGGAGCTATAGAGACTTTTTTGTTTGATCATGCATTTACCAATCAAGAGACCGAAGAGATTCTTCCTGATCTAATACATGGTTCTGAAAAACTTTATTTTGCTTTTGGTAAAAAAGCAGGATTCGACGAGCAGGTTATTAAATGGGTACAAAAAGCAAACTCTAAAGATAGGCATGCTCAAAATATAAATCTTATTGATGCCTCATCCTTAATAGGAAATATGAGGCTCATCAAAGATGAAGATGAAATTAATATTATAAAAAAAGCGTGTGATATATCAGCAAATGCCCACATTGAGGCAATGAGGTATGTTAAACCAGGAATGAACGAACAAGAGCTTGAAGCATTTTATCTTTATAACTTTGCAAAAGATGGCGGAAGGTTTCCAGCATACACACCAATCGTAGCAGGAGGCGCCAATGCATGTGTTTTGCATTATGTTAAGAATGATGAGGAATTAAAGGATCAAAAGCTTTTACTGGTCGATGCTGGGTGTGAGTATGAGATGTACGCATCTGACATCACTAGAACCTATCCAGTTGGCGGAAAGTTTACACAAGAACAGTTAGCAATATATAAAATAGTTTTAGAGGCTCATAAAGAATCAATCAATCAAGTAAAAATTGGAAATAATATAATGGATGCGCAGCACAAATCCGAAGAAGTAATACTTAAAGGTCTTATCGAACTTGGTATTCTTGAAGGAGAGTATGAGGATCTTATGTCAAAAGGCGCACATAAAGAATTCTATATGCATAAAGTTGGACACTGGCTGGGTTTGGATGTTCATGATGCGGGCGATTACACTGAAGAAGATGATCATATGAAGTATAAAGCGGGGATGATTACAACTATTGAACCAGGCATATATATTGGTGAAGATTCTAATGTTGATGAAAAGTGGAAAGGTATCGGTGTGAGAATTGAAGACGATATCTTGGTAACAAATGAAGGCAACGAAAATCTTACATCTAAAGTCCCAGTAGATCCGCATGAAATAGAAGCCCTGATGGCTTAACATGAGACCTCCAATAATAATATCTGGGGGCGGCATAATTGGCAGTTATATTTCCTCAAGACTATCTAGGCACAATATAAAGAATTATGTTGTTGAAAAAAGGCCACAACTTTTACAGAAAAGTAACAAGATAAGAACTCTAACCTTAAATAAGAACTCAATTGAGCTTTTAGAAAAAGAAGGAATCATAATTAAAAATCAAAACGTCACTGACATAAATGTTTTTGATGAAGATGAAAATAAACTTACTTTTAATGCAAATGAACTTAAGTTAAAGAGCATTGCCAAGGTAGTTGTTTTTGACGATTTGCAGCACGCTATCGAAAAAAAAATCAGTAAAAATATTATCTATAATTCTGAGATATCAAAAATTAATCAAAAAAATTCAAATTTAGATTTAGAGATAAAAAATCATTCCTCTATTTCAGCTAGTTTATTGGTTGGATCCGAAGGCAGAAATTCGAATGTTGCATCTTTATCTAATATAAAAAAAGATATTAAAAATTATCATCAAACTGCTCTAACATTTTTAGCAAGGATTGACCTGGATGAGCATACGGCAATTCAATATTTTTCAGATAATGGTATTTTTGCTATTTTGCCAATACCCATTGATAGGCAGGGGAATAATTTTTCTATAGTTTGGTCAATAGATAATTCTAAACTTTTGTTAAATGTAAAAGATTTTGTAAATGAAAACATAACTTTTTTTGAAAAAAAACTAGGCCAAAAAATAAACATTGGATCAGAGGTGTTGAATTTCAATTTATCCAGCCATCATTTTTTTGAATATATTTCTGGGCTTACAGTTCTTATCGGCGATGCAGCTCACTCTATACATCCACTTGCAGGGCAAGGAATTAATCTTGGTCTTGCTGATGCAGATATATTATGTGAAGAGCTAATTAAGGCATTTAATAATGTAAATAATGATTCAATTCTAGAGGGTTTAAAAAGGTATGAGTTAAGAAGAAAGACTCTAAATAAAATCATGAGAAGTTCAATGGATTTATTATTATTGATATTTAGAAATAAATATGGCCCCATCACTTTTATAAGAGCTATAGGTCTAAAAGGTCTTAACAAAGCAAGCGCCATAAAAAATATTTTTATCAAGCATGCTTTGGGCGAATATAGAGTCTAGCTTTAATGAGAACGATTCGCATTCAGGAAATATTAAATGTAATATGCACAATATGAAAAAGCTATCGTTATTAATTATTATTCTTGCAATCTCATCATGCTCAAAGATAGATGAGAATAGCCTCACAATATACTCTTCAAGACAGCCTCAGCTTATAGAACCCCTACTTGAAAGTTTTGAGTTGGAAACAGGTATAAAAATAGAACTTTTAACAGGTGATGCGCCACAACTACTTCAAAGGCTTAAGAGCGAGGGCAATATGACTCAAGCTGATATATTTATGACAGTTGATGCTGGAACTCTTTGGCAAGCAGCATCAGAAGATATATTTCATTCAATTGATTCGAGGGTTTTAGAGGACAACATACCTTCTTATTTAAGAGACAGTGAGAATAGGTGGTTTGGATTTTCAAAAAGGATCAGAACAATTGTATATTCAAAAGAAAAAGTTGATCCACAAGATTTATCAACAATTGAAGATCTTGCATCTGAAAAATGGGATAACAAATTATGCTTAAGAACATCTCGTAAAGTTTATAACCGCTCTTTACTAGCAAGCATGATTGATAATTTGGGCTATGAACAATCAAAAAGTATTGTTAAGGGCTGGGTAAATAACCTTGCAACACCTGTTTTTTCAAATGATACAAATGTTCTTAAGGCAGTTGCAGAGGGGCCCTGTCATGTAACAATTGTTAATACCTATTATTTGGCTAGACTCATTAATACTGGAGAATATGGTCAATTAGAAATATTTTGGAGCAATCAATCAAATAGGGGAGCGCATGTAAATATAACTGGAGCAGGAGTGATCAAATCTTCAAAAAACAAACTAAATGCAATTAAGTTCCTAGAGTATTTATCATCCAAGGAAGCCCAAGATATTTATGCATCATTAAATTATGAATTTCCGGTGAATGCTAAATCCGAACCTAACGATCTTTTAAAGAATTGGGGCACATTTAAAGAAGATGAAATACCAGTTGAGAGGTTAGGAAAATTACAAAGGGATGCAGTTAAGCTTGCTCAAGAAGCAGAGTATTTTTAGACTTTTTCACCTCTAGCCCTAATTTCTTTTAGGACTTGGCTGATACCTTTCTTATCAATTATTCGCATGCCTTTAGCAGAGACCTTTAGAGAAACAAACCTATTTTCAGATTCAACCCAAAACTTATGGGTATGAAGATTAGGAAAAAATCTCCTTTTTGTTCTATTATTTGCGTGAGAAACGTTATTACCTGATTGAGGCGACTTCCCAGTTACTTGACATACTTTACTCATAGAAACGGGATTTTATATAAGACTTAGTAACTAATCAATAAGAATTTAAATTTATTATGAAAGAAATATATTTCTTAAGACATGCAAAGTCATCTTGGAACGATCGTTCCATAGGTGATTTCCATAGACCTTTAACATCAAGAGGAATCAATGATTCAATTAATCTTAGTAAGTACATTAAAAATAATGGCATTTATGTAGATCACATATATTCATCTCCCTCATACAGAACAAGGGAAACGCTTGATTATATTGCTGACTCCATAACAACAAGCAATACAAAAATTACATTTAAAGAAGGCATATATTCCTGTACAGATAATTATCTTATTGATTTTATTAGAAGTTGCTCTGAAGCAGACAAAAAAATAATGTTTGTTGGCCATAACCCTGCACTTCATTTAGTTTTTGAGCAATTGAGTCAATTAAAAATCAATAAATATCCTACATGCTCATTTTCTGGTTTTTTACTAAGCACAAATTGGGACAAAATCACTCCTGAAAAGTGTAAACTTAAACTTTCTGTAAAGCCAAAGGATTTAATAAATGAAAATTAAGTTTAAGAAACTAGATAACTTTGTAAATGCCAATATTCCCTTACCTGAATACAAAACTGATGGGTCTGCAGGCATGGATGTAAGGGCTTGTATCAAAGAGAAAATTGTTGTCAAACAAGGAAGCACTGTGATGATCCCCTTAGGTTTTGCAATGCATATTGAAGATAAAAATATTGCAGCAATTATTATTCCAAGATCTGGTTTAGGCTCAAAGAATGGTATCGTTCTTGGTAATTTAGTGGGTCTTATTGATTCAGATTATCAGGGTGAGTTAATGGTCCCTTTGTGGAATAGATCTAATGAAGATTTTGATATTAAGCCTGGGGATAGAATAGCTCAAATGGTTTTTATTCCGCTTGTGCTAGCAGAATTTGAAATTGTTAATAGTTTTGAACAGAGTGAGAGGGGTATTAAAGGATTTGGCAGTTCAGGAGTTGAGTAAAATTATTTTTTACCAAATCTTTCTTCAAACTTTTGAACTCTACCGCCAGTATCAATAATTTTTTGATTACCAGTGTAAAAAGGATGAGAAGCAGAAGATATATCAAGAGGAAAATAAGGGTAAGTATTACCATCTTCCCATTTTCTTGTTTCAGAAGTTTTAAGGGTTGAAGGAATGAGGAAGTACGTATCAGCACCTACGTCATGGAATAAAACTTCTTTATATTCAGGATGTATATCTTTTTTCATAATAAAATAAAATTTGGATGCAAACTATATCAAAAAAACCCTTTATTACAATAATTAAATGAAAAATTTTTATTTTAATATCGCCCTTCCATTGCCTATAAGAAAGACTTTTCAATACTCTCATTCTGAGAAAATAAAAAAAGGATCTAGAGTTTTTGTACCTTTTGGTTCAAGAAAATTAGTTGGAATTGTAATTGAAGAGATTAAAGAAGATAAATCAATTGAAACTAAAAGCATTCTGGCCCTTCTTGATAACTTACCATCTTTTAACTCAAAAGCTTTTGAATGCATAATTTGGGCATCAAAATATTATCACCATCCAATAGGTGAGGTTTTTCATAGTTTTTTACCCAATCATCTTAGAAAAAATAATTTGCATAAAGATTATGCTATATCAGATAACAATTATTCCATTGTTGGTGTAAAGCCAAAATTAACTGATGAGCAAAATAATGCTCTTAAGGTCTATAAAAAAAATAGTGATTTTCAGGTTAATGTTATCAATGGTGTAACTGGCTCAGGAAAGACCGAAATTTATTTAAGAATTATAGAAAAAAATCTTGAAGAAGATAAATCCACATTGGTACTTGTGCCAGAAATCAATCTTATACCTCAACTAATTAAGGTTTTTTCAGAAAGGTTTAGAGGCGATATTGGTATTTATCACTCAAAACAGACCCCAATTCAGAAATACAAAACATGGCAGGCATCTGCAAATGGAAATATAAAAATAATTATTGGTACAAGATCTGCTGTAATGCTCCCATTCAAGAAAATTGGAAGCATAATTGTTGATGAAGAGCATGACGAATCATATAAGCAAAATGAAGGTTTTAGATATTCTGCTAGAGATCTTGCAATCAAAAGAGCGCAGGTTGAGAATGCTCCAATAATTTTAGGATCAGCAACACCGTCAATTTCAACAATTGGTAATATAGCCAAGAAAAAATTTATTGAATTAGTTTTAAAAAAAAGATTTGATGGCTCTAACCCACCAAAAATTCTTCTATATGATTCAAATGAAGCAAAGATAAAAAATGGGATTTCTGCAGAACTTCTTGAGTTGATCAAAGAAACTATAGCACAAGGAAAACAAGTGCTTATTTTTAATAATAGAAGAGGGTATGCACCGTTTTATCAGTGCTTGGAATGTGATTGGATTGCATCATGCAACTCATGTGAAACCAATCTTGTTTATCATGAAGACTTAAAGAGATTGGTTTGTCACAGATGTGAAAGCAAATATGGTATTCCAGATAATTGCCCATCCTGCTCTAAGTCTTCTTTAAATATTTCTGGAGTTGGTACACAAAGGATTGAAAAATATCTTAAAGAAGAGGTGAAAGAAACTAAGATTTTTAGGATTGATTATGATACTACTAGAAAAAAGAATGCAATTGAAAATTTAATTGCAGAAATCAATAAAGATAAAGAAGCAATTTTAATTGGAACTCAGATGCTTTCAAAAGGCCATGACTTTCCTAATGTTGCTTTAAGCATAATTCTCAATATTGATACTTTAATTAATAACCCAGACTTTAATACTGCTGAAAAATTATCTCAACTAATGGTTCAGGTATCAGGAAGAGTTGGCAGATCACGCAACATAAAGGATGGCAAGGTAATTATTCAAACTAGGTACCCTAATGATAAAAACCTCTTAAATTTAAGAGATGGTAACTATATGAAGGTTGCGAAAGGAATAATTAATGATAGAAAAAATTTTAATCAGCCACCGTATACAGCTTCCGCAATTATTCTTGCAACATCACCAAAGAAAGAATCAAATATTGCTTATTTAAATGAAGCAAGACAATATTTTGAAAATCTTAAACTTGAAACAATTTATGGCCCAATGCCATCTCAAATATCAAAACTAAAAGGAAGGTATAAGCATCTTGTTTATTTGCAATTCTCTAGTAGGAACCAACTTCATAAAGAAATAGATAAATTTTTAGTTATATCAGAAAAATGGAGCACATTAAAAAAAGTAAAGGCAATGATAGATATAGATCCAAATAATTTTTACTAAATTGCTATTTTAATTTTTTGGCCAATATATAAAGATCTTTCATCAATGTTATTAAGATCTAAAATCTCATTAACTGTAACTCCAAACCTAATTGCAATCTCTGACAAGACATCACCTTTTTGGATTGTGTAAGTTACATGTCCAATGTAGTTTTCACTAAAAGTTCCTTTAATAGGATAATCTTTGAAATAGTTATGAATTCCAAGAAAAATAGACCTCGCTATCATTCTTCTTCCAGGTTTGCCTTTTAACCTCTTAGCATCCTCAGGATTTGTAATGAAGCCTGATTCTACAAGGACAGATGGTATATCAACTGATTTCAGTACTCTAAAATCAGCATATTCAACATTTTCTTTATGAATATGAGTATAAGGATCCCTTTTTAATTGATCGAGAATTTTTACTCCTAAGTTTCTACTTTGTTTAATCTTATTTTTATAAATTTCAGGATATTTATATCTTGCTTCATCATCATTAAAGTCATAAGGCTCAATATTCTTTATTTCTGCCTGAATTTTTTCTCTTTTTTTGTCCGATAAATTTCTAGCAATTGTACTTGAGGATTCTTCTGACCATATAAATACTGAGGCACCTTTAACTGAAGAAAGTCTAAAGCCATCAGCATGAATTGAGATAAAAATGTCCGCGCCACACTTTCTTGCATCTTGATACCTTTTATTCAAGCTAATTGTATTATCACCATCTCTTATCATGACAGCTTTATATCCATCTGTAGCCTGAAGTGTTCTTTCAAGCTCTTTGGCGATCAAAAGAGTGACATCTTTTTCTAAAATATTATTAGGCCCAACAGCACCTGGATACTTTCCACCATGACCAGCATCAATTGCAACAATCACATCCCTCTTGCTTGTCTTAAGGTTTCTTTTTCTTTCTATATCAAAACTCACTTCAATGAGATTATCAATTTTTTCTTGCTTTGGTTTTTGCCAAAATACTGGTTCATATAGATCAACTACTAGTCGAGCAATATTTTCATCATTAACTATATTTATTTCTTTAATAGGGAAATTAAATTTTTTATTAAATTTTTTAACAATAACAGTATCGTGTACATCTAAAATTATTTTATTGGGATCGTTTTCTGAATAAGATTTAATGTATGCGACCTTGTCTAAATTAAAGGAGATTTTATAACTGCCATTTTCTAATTGAGCCACTTCATTGAAGCTTAGCTCGTTTGCTGTGATTAAAGATGAAGTAAAAATAAATAAAAATATAAACTTTTTAAACATCTATTAATTTTCCTATTTGCTCAATATTTGATTCAATTTCAATTTCCCTTCCAGCGGGCAGGTGATTAAATTTAATCTTAATATCATAAGATCTTTTTTTTAAAAGATTTTCAGGCCATTCAATAATAATAATCTTTTTTTTATGAGTCTTTCTATCAATATTAAAAATATCAATATCCTCAATCTCAAGAGTTCTGTATAAGTCTATATGTAAAAAAAGAAATTCATCTAATTCATATTCTTCACATAATGTATATGTAGGACTTTTCACAATACCCTGCCACCCAGCATTGCTTATAATGGACCTTGTTAGATAAGTTTTGCCAGCTCCAAGGTCGCCTGATAAATGTATTTCAATCTCATTAAGATTTAATTTGCTTAAATTTAAAGCTAATTCTTTACCAAATTGTTCAGTATCTTTTTCGTTTCGAAGAGTTTTTTGGAAAATCATTTTAATATGCCTCTTATTTCACCAATAAGCGCAGTAGCAGTAATCCCACTTTCACAATATTTCTTTTTAAGATTTACACCAGCTTGCGCATGCAAGGCCACAGCATACATGCTTGCTCTCAAATTATTTAGACCTTGTCCTAATAGACTTGAGAGAAGCCCAGCCAGAACGTCCCCAGTTCCAGCAGAAGCTAATTCAGGGCCGCCAATAGAGCAGATATATTGCTCATCATTAACATTAACTATAGTATTTTTCCCTTTTAAAATAACATCACAGTTATATTTCTGACTTATTTCTTTTGCTGATCTAGTTCTATTTTCCTGAATATTCTTTACTGAGGTATTTAAAAGATTTGCTGCTTCTCCAGGGTGAGGCGTCAAAATAGTTTTACTGGTTAAATCTGGTACGTCTTTAAATGACGAAATAAGACCCAAAGCCCCAGCATCTATAACATTAGCAGAAGAATTTTTTTGAATATTTTCAATAAATGTATATGTGATTTGCTCAGACCAGGCGCTACTCTTCATGCCAGGACCAATTAAAATAGTATCCTTATTATTAAAATAAGATTCTATATCTTGTCTTCCAATTACTGCAGATGCAATGACTTCAGGATTTCTAATGATTACAGAAGATATATATTTTTCATGAGTAGCCACATGAACCATGCCTGCTCCTGAATAAATGGCAGCCTCTGAGGATAAAATTACAGCACCACCATAGCCTATGTCACCTCCAACTATTAGAATTCGACCACAATCATTTTTATGGGCATTAACTTCTCTGTCAGGAAGTCTTATATCAATATTTTTAAAATTAAATTCTTTAGCTATATTCATATTATCTTTCTTGGATTAAAGCAATTCTATCTGAGTGAAATGATCCAACAAAGATTTTATTTTCTATTAAAAGGGCAACAGTCGGTAGACCAAATGATGTCTTTTTATATGAATACTTTTTAAGTATTTCTAATGAATCTGCATCCATTTTTATAATTGAAAATGGGAGAGAGCAATTTTTATTAGTTTCCAAGCAGCTCAGGCCATCAAGAGGCTGAAAATCTAAAGCTGTAAGAAGTAACTGACCATCTTTCAGGGTAATATTATCGGGGGAATGGATAAAATTACTATCCACTTTACCTTTACTTAGGTTAAACCTTCTAATCTCATCACTTTGGTTATATGCAACATAAAGAATATCTTTGTCTTTATCATATAAGACTCCATTTGGCTGACCACCACTTGATTTATTAACTTTTTGAAAATCTTTTGAATTCCAATAATAAACATATCCTGTATTACTTTTTAAAAGAGAAGCCAGCATCCATTCAGGTATTGAAATAGAACGACTATACATATGAGTTACAAAAAATTCATTTTGATTTTTAAAACTTATATCATTGAAGTAAGCAGTTTCAGGGGCATCAATACATCCTCTCCATATTAGTTTTGGCTCTAAATTAGATAAATCAACTTCAAAAAATTCTATTGATTCATTTGGGACATGATTAACAACACCAAGTTGATATATATTATCGTTTCGTTTTATTAAATCTATACCATGCGGTCCAAATAAGGAATTCTTATCTCTAAAGCAATTTTCAGAACCCCAATCATTGGTGCCATATTTAATGTCCGCATTAATAAACTCATTGGTTCGAGTATTATAAAATTTAAAAGAACCACTTAAATTATTAGGGCTGTATGGTTTAATTCCACCGAACTCTGACATTAGTATTAGACGTTCTTTTTTAAAATAGACCATATCTTCTGGGTTTGAGACGCCGCATATAATCTCAATTTCTCCTGTTGAATTACATTCTTCAATATTGGGTATTTCACCAAGATAGTCTCTTGATATAACAAGAGCTGAAATTGAAAAGAGAAATATAGATATTGGGACTGATAGCTTGTAGTAATGCTTTTCAAATACCTCAAGCAGCTTATATAGCTTATTTCCTAGCAAGCTCATAACAGCACCCCTCAAAATAAGCAATATCCCAAGGATCATCGTTGTAAAACGCCACATAACCTCATTCCAGTCTGCTTGATCAGTTGAGATGTATATAATGAGAATACCAAATAAAATAAAGCCAATACCTATTTTCTTAATTGAATAGTTTAGGAAAATAAAATTACTAAAACCCAGAATGAATTTTTTAAAAAAAAGACTTATGCTGAGAAGTAAGAAAAATGAAGCTAGTAAATAATTCATATATTATTCAACTTCTACCATATGAGCATTAATTATATCTATTAGCTTTAGTGGCTGGTCAAGTGGGACATGATGACCAGCATTTTTTATTTCTCTTATATGCATCTTATCTCCATATGTTTTTGAAATATGTTTAAGTATTTCTCCTCTTATTAACAAACTCTCTGATCCATATAAAAATAATGTTGGACAATCAAATGCAAATTCAAAACCCCATAATTTTTGTATTCTATGAAAAAGACCATCGTCAAATTTCCATCTCCAGCCTTTATCATTTTCTAAAATAGAGTGTTCGGCTATATATCTTAAATACCAATTATTATTACATTCTTGTTTTGGCATCAATCTAAATCTATTTAGTATGCTTACTTTATCTGGATAATATTTAATCATTCTTAGTGGACCCGAATTGCCAGCTTTCTCATAATCATAATCCGGAGGCTTAATAAAAGTATCAATAATAATTAAGCCTTGTATTAACTCTTTTTTAACTGTAGAAACATACCCCGCTAAATGACCTCCAAGTGAGTGACCCACAATAAGAATCTTTTTTACATCTAAATTACTTTTTTCTTTTTCAATAATATCCGTTATTGCATCTCCAAAATTACTCATCGTATAACTCTCTCTGTGATCTGAATCACCCATACCAGGGAGATCAAGTGCAATTACATTTGAGTTTTTTCTAAGACTTGGTGCAATAGGGTACCACCATTTCTTATGAGCTCCTGTTCCATGAATAAGAACAATAAGATTAGATGATTTTTGTTCAGCTTCCCAAAGGCTATACGAAACAACTCCTTTTTCTTGCTTAGTAATTTTTTCTAAAGGCAGAATCTCTAGATTTTTTTTAAACCATTCTGCTGCATTTTCTATATCTTCTTTAATGTTGTTTGTAATCATCATATGTCGTATTCTAAGGCAAATTGTAAATTTATGAAAAACCAAGTTATATTACCAGCAGCCTCAATTTTAATCCTTAGAAAGAAAACATCTGGATTAGAGGTTCTAATGGTAAAGCGGTCATCACGACCCCCATTTGGAAATTTATATGTTTTTCCTGGTGGAAAAATTGATGATGCAGACTTCAACACTGATTTAAAATCTAGATGTCATAATAATTCTTTTGATGATATTACATTTGCTAATATTGCTGCTGCCATAAGAGAAACATTTGAAGAGGTTGGCATTTTGCTAGCTGTTGATGAAAATGGTGATGATTTTAAAATTAGCTCTATTAATGAAGAGCGCTTTAACCTCTATAGAAAAGATCTTTTAAAAAATACTACAAGTATTTTAGATATTCTTAAAAATGAAAATCTATATTTAGATTTAAGTTCATTTAGACAACTTTCAAATTGGATTACACCAGAGCTTGAAAAAAGAAGATTTGATACAAGATTCTTTGTAACTATTATTGAAGCTGATCAAATTGCGACCTTTGATAAAAGAGAGCTCACTGAAAGCCTTTGGATTAATCCTTCTGAAGCTATTGATGCGGCAACAGATGGAGAAATGCCAATGATACCTCCAACAATCAAAAATCTTGAGATTATCAAAGAGTGTAATACTGAAACAGAATTAATTAACTGTCTGGAAAATAGATTTGAAGAAGCCATAAAACCAATTTTGCCTAAAATATATAAAGACGCTGCTGGGAATTGGAATATTTTAATGCCAGATGATGATGGTTATGATGAATTATGATTAAGGATAATATTGTTAGAAAAGTTACAGCCCCAAACCCAGGAGTTTTTACTGGAGACGGTACAAATTCTTATTTAGTTGGCTTAAATGATATAACTTTAGTAGATCCTGGTCCCGTAATATCAGAGCATATTGATAATTTAATTAATCTTGGTGGAAGTAAATTAAATAGAATCTTTGTCACGCATACGCATAATGATCATTCTCCAGCGGCAAAGATAATTGCTGATAAACTAAAGATCCCGGTATATGGGAATTATGCAAAATTTTCAAACTATCAAGATACTAGCTTTAAACCTGACTTTAGCTTTGATGATGAAATGGAGTTTGATTTTGAAGACTCAAATATTGTTGCTATTCATACACCAGGTCATGCCTCTAATCATTTTTGCTTTTATATCAAACAATCAGGTTGTTTAATTACAGGAGACCATATAATGAGCGGCTCAACTGTTGTCATTGGCCCACCAGATGGCAATATGCATGAATATATTAAATCCTTAAAAAAGCTAAAAGAATATAAGATTCAATATATTGCACCCGGTCATGGTAGTAATATTGATGAGCCCAATAAGGCAATTGACTGGATCATTAATCATAGGCTCAAAAGAGAAGAAAAAGTGCTAGATAAAATGATTCAATTGAAACATGCTAATCTAGATAGGTTAGTTAAAAGTGTATATGATGATGTGGATGTTGCCCTTCATCCTATTGCTAAAGCAAGTCTAGAAGCCCATCTTATTAAATTAGAGTTAGAGAAGAAGGTTTTGAGAAATAAAGACGAGTGGATTTATTCAGAAGGGTCTTGATCCCGATCTTCATCTTCAGGTTCATTGTTTATTTTTATTTTAAGATAGTTTATATCTAATTTTTCTATATCAATCTCATCTACTTTTTCCTCTTTTTCAATTTTGAGGTTTAGTTCTTTTTCTTTATTTCTCTCTGTATATATTTTTTTAATTTCAAATTTATTTTCTTGATATTCTAGACAATCAAAATAATCAGTACTTCTTTCCATAACCCTTCCTTCATGTGTAACAGGCCTGTGTCCTGCAGGTTGTTGCATACATCCAATGATCATTTTAGAGCTATCAGGATAATAAGATTCATCATCCATGATTGTTGAACATCCAGATAAAGCTATTAAGAAGATGAGTAAATTTTTAATCAATAAACTTCCTGTTTTCTTTAAGAGAATCAACTACAGCCGGCTCAGCCAAAGTGGTAGTATCGCCTAAATTATCGAGATCACCTTCAGCTATTTTTCTTAATATTCTCCTCATAATTTTTCCAGACCTTGTTTTGGGTAGCCCGGGCGCATTTTGGATTAAATCTGGCTTAGCTATTGGGCCAATTTCTTTGTTAACAATTTCAACAAGACTTTTTTCTAATTCATCAGAATATATAGAATCTTTCATCAGAGTAACAAATGCATATATTCCTTGACCTTTAATTTTGTGATCAAATCCTACAACAGCAGCTTCTGCAATCTCAGGGTGTAATACTAGAGCACTCTCAATTTCAGCTGTTCCAAGCCTATGTCCTGAAACATTTAATACATCATCTACTCTTCCTGTAATCCAGTAATACCCATC
>Ga0129345_1000448_pt1 | contig 14899 bp, 8 predicted proteins | sample CPBDNA_FD_94425 | JGI IMG/M metagenome (GOLD analysis project Ga0129345, IMG submission 94425) | Freshwater to marine salinity gradient microbial communities from Chesapeake Bay, USA - CPBay_Sum_20_0.8_DNA | ecosystem: Environmental > Aquatic > Marine > Coastal | place: USA: Chesapeake Bay...
GAGGAACAATATCTTTTATTTCTGCAAAAGTTTCTCCATTTGCATCTTCAATTGTTTGTATATCTTCTCTTAATTCTTGCTTTTCAATGAAATTTTTAACAGATGGAAGATCTTCTTCAACTTCCTCTGTTAGATAATCATTGATAGATGGTAAATTGCTATTGTCTTCAGCAAAATCGTCAATCGAAGGCAAATCCTTTGACATTTTATTAGTAACCTTTGTACTTTGGGATTTCTCTCCCTGTCATATTATTTATCTTCTTCTCCTATTCCATTTTTTAACATTTTGGCAAGTTCTGCAGTAGATCCAACAAAAAGTGCATTGTTTACTGTTGATGGCCCCTTTACTTGTTTTTCTTCCTCAACATCTTTCAATTTTTTCTGAAGATCCATTAATTTATCTGTTGCATCGGCAACATTTTTAATCAGTTGTCCAGCAACTTCATATGCTCTAGCTTGTTCTGTTTCCTGCGCTAACTCCAGTATACCATTGATTGCCTCTTGTCCTTTTTCAATAATTGAATATAAATTTCCTCTGGTATATTCATAGTCTTTTTTAATATCATCATCTGATGACTTTGTTTTTCTAAACTTTTCGTCTTTTTCGGAAATTTTACTTATTGAACTATCAGCAATTTCTGCTGTAACATCAAAAGTTTCATTCAGCGATTTAAATTTATCATCCATACAAAAAACCTCACATTATTGAACCATCAAAACCAAAATTATCTCCAAATTCTATTAGATTATCATCTGCAGAAGTAATTTTCTTGACAGCAGCTCCAGAAACGTGTGAAGCAATTGTTGTAGAATCTGCTCCACGAGTTACAGTCAATGTATTTCCAGAAACACTGTCAACATACATTTCTTCATTGTCGATTACAATATAACTGTTTTCTGGAATTGCCGATCCATCATTAACAACAATATTTGTTTCTGAAAGTCCGATATCAGAAGAAAGATTCGTGGTAATAATTCCAGTATAATTTTTAGTTGCTCTTGGCTCAACTGTATAAGTCATTTCTCGAACTCTATTAACACCAGAATCGCCAACCAATCCGATGCTAACTTTCTTAATGATGTCACTTGAAGTAGAAGCAACAGGCCCGAAGAAGTAAGTCTTCGCTGTAAATCTTAAAGTATAAATTAACGCTCTTCTTGTTTCAAAATTTCCTTCATAATCATCACTCATTGATATACCATCTAAAACAATAGGAATATCTCTCTTCTCATTAACATCAGATAATAAATTAATGCTAAGATTATAAGATGGTTGAAAATAAGGTAAAATTTGCTCTACTATTTGCAACATATCATCATTCAACTTTGTCATGATAGAAAGTTCAAATGACATATTGTATGGAACTGGCATATAAACCTTCTTAGTGTCAGTTTTATCTGCCGTAGGTGCAGTTTGAATTATCTGTGTTTGAGTCGTTTTTCTTTGTGGATCATAGTTCATCCCAACAAATTCAAATGACATTCTTGGTAAAGTCATCTGAACTGGTTTATTCAGATTTGATTCTTGCTCAAGTCTTGCTAAGAATTTTTGAGTTGGCCCGTATGCCAAAGGAACTTTTGATACACTGACGACTGCATCAGCATCTGTAGTGTGTTTGATTGATATGTTGTTAAACAATGATCCAAAACCAATAATGGTTTTTCTCATTATTTCGTGATAAAAATATTCAAACATTTTAAAAATGCACTAAGATACTACTTCTATTTAACAAACTAATTACTATGGATTTCCGAATGGGTTTGATTCTGAGAAATCTAATATTTGATCTGCTTCAAATTCAATATTATCATTATCAGCATATGGATCAACAAGGTTATCTGTTTGTATTACTCTTAAGGAATGAGTTGCTCCAGATTCTGCACCAACCAAACTTTCGCCTGCTGTAAACTCACCAGAAACAATTGAAACAGTAAGAACACTTGTGACAGAATTCCAGGATTTAACCTTTGCAGTTGTTCCACTAGTGCTTCCAGTCACAATTTCATTGTCAATAAAGTCGCCAGATCCACTACTAGGTGGGTTGGAGACGGTGACAGTTGGTGCAACAGTATATCCTGAACCAGCATTTGTAATATAAATTGCAGAAACTGATCCTGAAGAATTAATTACAGAAACGCCAGTTGCTGTAGTACCTAAACCAACAGGAGAAGAGAAGGAAACGGTAGGTGCGGTGTAGTATCCAGAACCTCCAGAAGTTACGGTTACTACACCAACCATACTATTTCCAATTCCAGTAGTTGCAGCTGCTCCTGATCCACCTCCACCAATGAATACTATTCCAGGAGCAACTGTATATCCAAGTCCTGGATTTGTTATGTAAACTGATTGAACTTTAGATGAAGTAGTTCCGTCACAATCAACCAATCCAGAAATCATTGTTGCGATTCCAGTTGCTGTTATTCCTCCACTTGGAGCAGAAGATATTGCAACAGTTGGAATAGAAGTATAACCTTCTCCCCTCCTAGTTACGTTTACAAATCTTACTCCTCCATTAACAATTCCAGTGACAGCAGTTGCTGTAACTGCAGTGCCAACCATAGTAAGAGTTTGAATATATCCAAGTTCTACAAAATTGTTGTCAATTTCTTCAATATTAGTATCAACGTCTTCATCTTGATATCTGAAGAGTTCGCATGTTAATTCATAAACATAGTTTTTTTGTAATTGATAAAAAGGTTTTTCGTGCTCAACATATTTTATTTCAAAAATTCTATCTCCAAGAGGGAAATATATAAGATCTCCTTCTTTTGGCCTAGTTGCCAACTCAATATTTGGTAAATTCTCTATTAGTGGAGTAATATAAGTTTCATACCTTTCTCTTGAAATAATTAATCTTAAATCATCAAGTTCTTGAATGCCAAATTTTGAAAGAATGGTTCCTTGTCCAGTATATCCATCATAAGTATCAACATATGCCTCTATTGGATATGCATTATCAAACTTAGATTGAATTACTTCTCTAATGACAGTATTTTTAGTATAATATTTTCTGGGGATATAATAAACTTCAACGCCATACATGCGTAGTTGTTCATTGATCAAGTCTTGAACAAGACTTTGTTCGTTTTTTGATCCCTGTTGAAAAAATGGATTAAGCATGATATTAACCAATCATATCTAATGGTGGTAATTCATAAGTATTTGACATCTTCTCCATTATTGCATCTATTTCTTTTTGAGCATCATCATATATTTGTCTTCCATTTAGCTCTACTCCTCCAGGAAGTTTTACTCCTTGGAATTTAATCAAGTTTTGTCCCCACTGTCTCTTAATTAGAGATGTCAAATATGGTTTTAAGAAAGAGTCATTCCATACTCTTGAAAAATCATTTGGATTAAGTAGTCTCCAACAATCTATCACCAAATAATCACCAACACTCATACTTCCCCAATCAATATCTAAGTATAATCTGTCCATCCTTTGATTAAATCTTATTTGCTTATCTGTTGTCAGAAGAAAATCAATATCTTCAAGATAAGTTTTAGTCATTGCATAAGTTAAAAGTTCTGTAGATCCCCAGTAGTAAATATCGTTTAAAAATAACTGATATTTAACACTGAACATATTATTTGTTATGGAGTTTGTCCCATCAAACTTGAATATTTTGTTTATTCCAATAATGGATGATGGAATCTGCAAATAGTTACTATTTTCTGTATATGTAAACGTAGTCGCTGTTCCTACAATTGATGTTGTTGCTGTTGTAGTTACAATTCCAGCAACAGAACTTTGTCCTGCAGGAGCTCTTCCTCTATTAATATCGTCTTGTGTGATTTGATATTTCAGATAAATCTGAGTTACACCATCAAAATGTCTTTCGTTAAAAAATTGCAGTGCGTCATCAACAAGATCATCAATTTGCTCATCGGCAACATTAATCTCTAAAACTGGCGCTCCCAGTTTCCTTTTACAATAATCTATTAACTCTTGTCTAGAGGTTGGTTGCGCCATTTAATTTATATCTCTAAAAAATATTTATGGTGCTGATGAAATACCAGCTAAAACTAAAACATTTCCTTCAGCAATTCTGTACACACTTGATCCAGAACTTACAAGAACATCGTAAACGTATCTACCCTCACTTAAATTTCTTGTAGTAGATGATGATAAAGTTAAATCAAACTTTCCTCCCGCCTCACTTGTAAATCCAACATTAAATGTTGCTGATGGGTACAAAGTCGATCCTATCGAAACACTTTTAGACATCTGAGAAGATGCTGTCCAACCAGTAAAATTAAAAGCCGCACCAGATGTATTTAAAATAGTGAATTTTCCAGTAAAGTTTGATCCAGTGTTGATGGTTAAATTTACACCATATGCAACACCAGAGTCAGGATCAAATGTAATCGTGTGCCTCGACATTATAGAGTTGCTATTTTAGTTATTTAGGGTTTGATTCTGCACTAATTTAAATAATAAATTTTTTATTTCGCCAATATCATCTTTAACAGAACTAATTTCTTTTTCTAAAGAATCAATCTTTTCTCTTTCACTATTCATTTTTTTCCTTGAGTTCAAATATGACTCATAATCATTTTTATTTGTATTTACAATCGCGTTTGAAAGATTGTCCCGGTATAAACCGGGACTTCCTTCCACTGGTATTAGATCCATATCAAGCAAGGGCAATAACTCTAAAGTTTTTAATGATAGGAACAAAAGCTTGATTTGTTGATGTACCAATCAATTTAATCCTAAAGAATTTAAATGGTTGTAGGTTATCAACAACAAACTTGTATTCTCTGAACAACTCACCAGTTGGTTCATAAGCATAATCATCAACTTTTGGAACAAACGATGATGCTTGTCCATTATTAGCAGATGGATTAATCACGTTTCCATAAATATTGACATTTTGATATCCTGGGAATGGAACAAAAATAGTTTCATTAACTTGAGATTCTTGATCTACCGCGTAGAAAGCTCTCAAATCACCGTAATTGCTTACATATCCATCAACTATTACTTGAATAGAAGTTGCTGGATTTTCTAAGGAAACATTCTTGGTTACATAATAGAAACTATTAGGATCATTAACAGTATCATTTACTCTAAAGTCGGTAGCATAATTTGAAACAGGACTATTTACTCTGTTTGAAGTAAATATAATGCTATTATTTTGCAAATCAACTGCTGGAGAAATTCTAGAATCTGAAGTTGTAAAGTTTACATTCATTGTAAATGATTTGTTTCCAGGTAAGGAAGTGAGATACTCATTTTCATTAACTTTGGAAGCCACAATTCTTGGAGAATCAAAATAATTTGCTTGATTTAAAGAAATTTGCTTGAATCCCTTATCAACATATCCAGCTTCAGAACCACTGACACTTCTTCCTGTTACTGTTCTTACAGAAGGTACGATACCTGTTCCTGTAGGAGAAATAACTCTAACATTAGGAGTGATCAACTCATATTGAATATTATATGTGGATCTTGCTTTGATTCCTCCACCAATCTTAGTTTCATTGAAGTGAAGTTCTGGCATCGTTAGTGTTGAGGATCTATCAACTCCATTTGAAGTCATGTCAACTTTCACATTATAGAAGTCAAAACTTCTTGGATCGGCCACAGTTGCATCAGATAGAGTATGAGTCTTATTGATTCTTCTCAAAGAAACTCCATTTAACTCATACTTATAAACCAAATCACCAGAGAGATAACTAAATGCCTTGGTTCCATCAATTTGTCTTGTTACACCCGTAAGAGCATTTGCAGCAACTCCAGTGTAAGAAATAATTTCATTTCCAATTAAAGCATAACCTGGATTAGTAGCACCAATACTTACATTTTCAAAAGTTCCAAAGTTAGAAGTGCTTGCAACTGAAATATTTCCTGTTGCCGATGCAGTATAGTTTGCACTCAACGTTGTTGGAGTTGTGTCAGATTGAACGTTTGTAATTGTAACCTTATTAACTCCAGAATGCATACCATGGTTTCTTTGGAACACTTTGAAGTGAAGTCCATCAGAAACTTCAGTTATTGGAGAAATTGCCAATACATTTCCACCAATTTGTCCATTTAGATCTGTGGTTACGCCAGCATTGTTTACGTATTGAATAGACTTACCAACTCCAGTTTCAAATTCTCCTTGAATATTTGAAACAATAAGTTGATTTTGTCCACTAAGTTGAGAAATACTTAATCTCATTCCACTTCCGAGACTGTTGGAACCAATTTGTATTGGCGAAACAATATCACCAATGGTATATCCAGTTCCACCATTAACAATAGTTGCTCCAACAGCAACTCCATTATTAATATGAATATCGGCAGTCGCATTTACGCCATTTCCAATTACACTTGTTAGTGCTACGCCAGTATAGGTAAGGCTTCCTGCTGAAGGAGTATATCCAACACCAGCATTAGTGATGTTAAGATTGCCAGTAGCAGTTCCGCCATATCCAACAAGTTTTCCAGAAACATTTACTCCATTTTGAAGTATTGTGTTTCCAATTGTTAATTCCTGATCATTAACAGTTGTGCCAATTCCAATTCTGACAGTATTAGATGTCATCGTAATTGGATTTGCTGTTAGCAATTCAAGGTTTTTAGAAAGTTCTGGGTTAAAGAATTGAACACTTCCAGATGAAACAAAGTTTGCTCTGTAAAGTTCAAAAGTCAAATCTTCATATTGGCTTGGAGTCCAAGTAGATGCGTTTTGAGACTTAAACAGAGAACCTAACAATCTCTGCGTTGAAACAAGAATTTGTCCTCTTTCTGTTCCTAAAGTAGAAACATCAGACTCTCCAAGTCTAGAAATCCAAACAGTATATTCAGTAGAGTTAGAAATGACAATAATTGCATACTCTCTTTGTCCCTCCAAATAAACAGGGGACTCAAATTCGAATGTTGTTGCAATACTTGCATCAGAAGAAATATTTACTTGATCTGGTGATAATTCAACTTCAGAATATGGAAGAATCTTTTGAGATGGAGTTCCCAACTCAACTTCTCTAATTTGAACTGTTACGGGAAGATCGCTTGATTTTGCTGCAAAGTAAAGATCAATTTTAGTAACAAAAATACCAGTTTCATCATCAACAATGAAACTTTGTGCAAGTGGATCTCTATATTCTCCAGTAAGTCTTGTGCTGGAATCTGTTCCACTCACAAATGTAGTTGAAGATGAAGCACTATCACCAATTGTTCTTGTTTCTAAGAAGTTATCATTATGTTCAACTCTTGCGTTTCTGAGTGATAAAGTAACCTCTTGAGTATTATCAATGTCACCTTGCGAGTAGAAAATCTCTTCTGCAGACGTGGTTACTACACCAGGAACCTTAGAATCAATTGAACTGCTTGTTAATCTAAATCTTGTTCTTCCAGTTTCAAAAATTGGATTAGATGCATTATTTCCATTTGGAACTAAGAATGATCCAATAACTGTTCCAAGTCTGTCAGTTACGATTCTGACATTGGATATCGTTGCTTCTGCACCACTGCTTTGTCCTCTAAGGAGCATACCAGTTCTTACATTTCCACTAAAGTTTGGTTGACTTTCATCAGCCAAACTAAAAGTATCTACGTTCAATATTGTAGAAGATGCAGAATATAATGTGGGAATCTGATTCTCTCTATCATAAGGATTTCTTTCAAAGATATCAGTTGGATTGTTGTATGGGCCATACTTATGGTTTGGTGTAGATACTCTAAAAGCAATTGTTGGTGAAGACTCAGTATCAACATTTGGAGTTGTCTGAGTGCTTGGCATGAATCCAATTACAGTTTCTCCAACCTGGAAAGTTCCAGATGACATTTGAATTTCAAGTAACTTACTAAAGCAGAATGAAGTTACATCAACGTTATCAAAGAAAGGATAAACTTGCGTAAATGGTTTTAATCTTCTTCCCGTAAATTCAATATTACGAGATCTCATGAAATTAATTATATTTCTACTTGTAATTCTATCTCCAAGAGACTCGGTATCAATTTGTTCAGTTACTGTTGTTTGAGTTCCTCTTCTTTGTTGCTGAAGATCAACTCCAACAGTTCCACTTATTGTTGTAGAAGTTGTTGTATTAGTTGTTTCTTCTTCGACTAAGAAAGTTTGAGGAACACTTGTTGCATCGGATCTATCTGAAGTAGAATCTCTAAATTCTGAAAGTGATCCTTGTCTTTGAGATGCACTTGAAGAACTTGAAGAACTCTGACTAGAACTTAAACTAAAACTTACATCAACACCTGTCGTTTCCCATGATTGCCAGATAACTGGACTTATTCCAGATCTAGAACCGTCAGCAGCAGTTGTTACCTCAGCTCTCATTGCCTCAGCAATGCCAAGGAAGGATCCTTCCATTTCAACGCTGTTTACTACTTGCCTGTTAACATCAATCCAAACATCAACAGTTGGTTCAAATTCTAATGTTCCCTGCCAGAATTTGACAAAGAAAGGAGTAACACTCTCTGTTCTAGTAGCAAAAGGTTGTTTTAACCAGGAAGTATCGGAATAATTGAGAGTTACAACGCTATTCGATCTCTTAATGTTAGTTCCAAGGATATCTGCATATCTCTTGTCTTGATTTGCAATTGTTGTTGTTCCAATTCCTGCTATTGAAGTTGATCCAATTTCAAGGTTTAATGCAGTTGTGTAGTGAGAAGGCCTACACTCCGCTTTTCTAATATCAACACTGTTCTTGACTCCAACATTTGAATCTTGAGGAATTCTATTTAAGAATCCATCTACAAATACACCAGATTTAAATCTGTTTAATCCATTCGCATCAGAAACAAACAGATTTAATGTATTTGTTTCCAGATTTGATAAAGATGTATAGTATTCAAGATTTTTAATTCTTCTTTCCAACTTAAAGATATCATTCATTTGATATCTCTTATGATCTACAGAATCAATTCTTACTTGTTGGGCAGTATACAAATATGCTGGAAGGAAAATATTAGCAATATTCATTGCTCCAGAAACTTCTTCTGGAAGTTTGGGATTATCGTCTGGAGCTCCAAATTTTACAATGAAAATTCCATCCTTATCAAGATAAAGTCTATCAATTCTAGGAAGATAATATGTATATGATAAAGTCATAGACTCATCAGAAGCAATCACATCTTTAGAACTGTGTTGTCCTGTTGATCCACCATTGAAGGATCTTCCATTAAATTCGAATGGAGAATTTGCACCCTCAGATACTGTATAATCAATTACTCTTGGCCTTGCATCTATAATATCAGTGTTTCTAATAGAATTTATTTTTGCAATTTCACTACCATAGTCAAAAGAATTATAAGACTCTACAGTTGTGATATCACCAGTGTCAGAAGAATCATAATATCCTTTTGAGAAGAATACTTTTAATCTTCTCGTTGGTTCAGATGCACCCGATCTTCTTATGATTCTTGAATAATCATAATATGTTAAGTTCTGTCCATTTGAAAAACGATAATTGGAAGTAATATTTTTACTGCCAACGTTCAGATCAGAAGATACAATTGCATTAACTCCCGATTGAGAGAAAGTTACAACTTCACCAACTTCGAATGAAGTGCTATTTTCGTAAATAAATCCAATATTTGTACCACTATTTCTAGTAATGTAAATTGCTTTTGCACCACTAGTCTTGCCAGTAATTTCTTCTCCAATAATTAAATCATTTGTTGTTGCTGAAGGTCCATCCATGGAACCTAAAGACATTGTTGGAGAAGTTGGATCTGAGCTATTTTCAGATTCAAACACACCATAAATTCTGATTACATCAGGAACATTGAGAGAAATCGTTTCATCTTGAATTCTAGTTCCAAAAGGATAATTTCCATAAGTAAGTCCATCATTTAAAGTTGTGTTTCCAACACCAGATCCTTGATATTTTGACTTATTAATAACAACAGAATCAACAATTTTCTTTCTCTTTACTTTTGATACAATGTTAGACTTTCTTCTGGTTGTTACTAATGTAGCACCAGTGTCATTGCTTCCAAGTCCATTTATTGTAAGTTGAGTAGATCCAACCGTAAATTCAAATCTATCTTCAGTCAGAACTTCTAAAGTTCCATCAGATCTAATTAAAGAATATCTTTCCTCATCGAAAGGCAAGAATACTTCATTAGTTCCTGCAGAAATAGTTGTTGTTGATCCATCAGTTATATCTACACTTACACTCTTTCTTATAATTAAGTTTGATGAAGTAGTATCTACAGTAGCAATATTTTTCTTTGGAAATACACTAAAAATACTATTATTTCCTGCAAAATTGCCACTTCCTGCACTAGTCGGAATATTCGATCTTAGAACAGTTAAATCAGTCAAACTTAATGAAGTTGCTGAAAGTCCTCCATCACAAACTCCAGTTACTGTAGTAACTCCTGTTACTGTAATTGTATTAGTTTGAACACTAGTTACTCTAGCAAATGATTTATCAGTGAATCCAGGTCTTGAATAGCGAACCAAATTTCCCGTTGTAACAATTCCTGGGAAAGCTACTTCTGAAGTTGTTATGGTTGCAATTCCAGAACTTTCTGGACTAATTGATGAAATTCCTATAACTCTTGAGGAAGATTGTAACAAGTCTGCAGAAAAAGTTCCGCCAAATCCAACACTTCCAAAAATAGACTTTACATCAGACAAATTGCGATTTGTAACAGCAATGCTAACTCTGCTACCATCAGTGATTCCATTGAAAATTAACTCTTCTCCATTGAAGAATTGTCCATTAACTTGATATGCAGTAATTGCAACACCAGTACTTGGATATCTTAAGAATCCAGTTGCTCCACTAGATCTACCTTTGACATGAACTGGTAAAGAAAGGTTTACCGATTCGTTTAATGTTATATCAGTATATGTCTGAATATCAAACAGAGATAAATCCCACTGATTTACGTTTAAATTTGAAGAATCATATGATCCAGATTCTAATGCAAAATCATATACTCTTGCAATACCAATTTCATTTCCAGCCGCAAAGAAAGAATCAATACCAACTCTTTGATCTCTTAATTGTAAAGTTGTTCCTGTATTAAATCCAATTCTTGGAGATCCAGTTACATTGTTTACAACAATAGTTGGGCCAAAAGAAAAATTAATTGCTTGATTTTCTGCTAATCTAGTTGTTCTTGGTTTTGGAACGTCTATAAAAGAAGGAGATCTCGTCTCAATCTCATATCCTCTTACATATGCCTTTCCTGGACTAATTTTGTATATTGCTAATGAATCGCTTGGAGTGTTTCCGCCAGAAGTCTGTTGATTCTCGTTATAAATTCCTCTGTTACCATAACCATCATTGAGACTTTCTTTACAATCAACTCTAAATCTCTTAACGTAATAATGTCCAGACTCATCAAAAGTCCTTCTTGCTAACTCATCAGTTAATTCTGAAGTTTTGTTTGTTTTTTTACCCTCTCTTAAAATACCGTTTTCGACGGTAGCTAATTGCACAAAATTTTGATCATCAAAATCATTTAGATCTTTCTTTGCTAAAGAAGCTCTGATTCTTAATCTATCTGCACCAGGAGCTGCATAATTATTGAATCCTTGAGCATTATCAGTTAAGTCATTATCTAATTCTGCAGATATTACATCTTCATCAATTAACAAACCAACTCTATAACTAGGAGTATTTGTATATTGATCTAAGATTAAAATCTCATTATCAACTTGAACGAAATATCCCCTTAAGAAATAAACTCCCTCTCCCAGAGCAAAAGCAGATCCAGTAGAGGTTGAGTTATTTGCTATCGTAGAAGCAAAACCTTCACCTGCAGTAATGAAGGTATTTAAGAAACTAATACTCCCATCAGTTATTAAAACTTCACCATCAAAAAATTCTCTATCAGAAAGATTTGACGAACTTGTTTCAATATAATCTACATATAGGGTAAAATTACGTCTTTCAGATTGAACATCAGTTATATAACTAACAACTTTTGCAACAACACCAGAAGTTTCTCCTCTGATTGTCTTTCCAATTAACTGATCTAGATATTCATTAACGTTAATACCCAGAAATTGAGATTCAATTTCTACTGCATAATAATTGTTTAAGTACGTTAATTGCCCGGGAATTATCTTTTCACCTTCTTTGAAAAAGTGAGTTCCAAATTTTTCAATTTGATTTTGTAAGACAGACTGTAATGTGGTTAGCTCCCTTGCCTGTACAGGATATCCTGGTTTAAATAGGACTTTATAATAATCCTTTTGAGGATCGAAGTCGTCAAAATATGGAGCAACGTTGAGATTTGTTTCCTGTGGCATAATTCTTTAGAATTGCAAGATAACCTTTACATCTTCTTTTTGATTAACAGATCTTGTTATTGAAGGTCTGTTATCGACATATATGATATTTCCAGAATATTTTTTAACCTCTGGGTTTGAAACACCATTGGCAAAAGATTGTCCAAGGTAATATGTCCTATTATTTATTGTGGTAGAAACACCCGTAAAGGAAGTGTCAATACCTAGATTTACAGAACCACCAACAATAGTGAAGTTTCCTCCAGCTGCAATTGAACTTGTAAATCTATTAAGTTTAAACCCATAAACTGGGGTTGGATTCAATGCTCCACTAGTAGTAAAACCTGCTGTTGTTCTGTCTTGCCAATACTTAAGAACACCAGTTACTTGATCATATGAAACTACTCTTCCAATCGCTGTAGATCCAATACCAATTGTTTGAGTAATAAAAGAATCTGCAGTGAAGGTTGCAGAACTATAACCAGTTCCTGTTAATCTAAGAGCATAAACCGCACTTGCTTTATCTAAAGATAAATTGTCAGAAGACTGATATGCTTTTGGATTCTCAATGATTCCAACTCTTGCAATTTGGTTTCCAGTTATGAAGTCTGGATTTTCAGTATCATTTTCAATTCTAGAATACGTTAGAACATTATATGCTCCCAACTCTCTGTAGATATCCGCTCCATGTCCACCTTGAGGTGGGATAATAACATTAAAAACTGGTTTTGTGGTTCCAGTTGGAACTCCACCTGCTTCCAAGTCAACAGTTCCAAATGTATAATTAGATCCTCCATTTGAGACTGTAATTGACTCAATTTTGGAATCATTATTAACTACAATTGTTGCTTCAGCACCAGATCCATCACCTTTAATAGGTACTCTGGTGTAAGTTCTATTTGCAGTTCCTAATCCAACCCCACGATTTCTAACAGTGACAATTTTTAATTGTCCACTTGTTGCTGCATTATTTCTAACAGAAGAATTACCAGTGCTGGTTTCCCAATTCTTAGGAACAGGAATATAATTTGTTACATCAAACTTAATTGCCTCACTTGGTTTAATAGTATAAAGATACTTCCAAATATATCCATCACCACTTGATCCAGCTGCTCTTGGTTCAAGATCTGTAAAAGTTGGTTCATCTAAAGATGGATTTCCTGAAAAATTGTTTTCTGGAGATGCACCATTATACAAACAAATATAAACTCTGAAATCACTGTTCATCACATAGTAGTTTGCAGAATACAAATCAATCGCACCTGAAGGTTGGGATGAATTTGTTCTGCTTATATCATGGCGATACATGTCATATGTAATGCCAGAAGTCCATGTAATTTTGCGAATAACCTGATTTACATCACTTGCTGAAATTTTTTTCAGCGCAATCATTGTGTCCCAATAATTATTTTCTTCATTAAAATTATCTTTAGGACTTGGGGGACTTGTATTCCAGTCACTTTGAAAGTCCGTGGCATTAGGCAGGCCAACAAAAGTATAGTAAGAATTAGTCGTTGACGTTACTCCGGCAACAAAATTCTTTGCATTCAATATACGAAGTTGATCAGTAATTATTGCAGCCATTTGATGAGGTTTTTCTTTATTTATTTAACATAGATTACGAAGTATAATCTGAGTATTTCAATGGTGCCAATCTACCCACAATTGCGGATGTAGAAATTCCTGTAACATCATTAGTTCCAATTCCAGACAAAGTATAAGAATTAAATTCTTTTGGATTCGTTCTAGTTTCTAACAAAATTCTACCCCAAGAAAACTCTCCGAAGAATTCACTTGAACCTGTTCCTGATAATGAATTATAATCAGAAACGCTCGTTGTTACTCTAGCAACATATGTGAGTGCTATTCCTGGAACAGAAGTCTGTGCAATAGAAACCGCAGCAACTTGATAAACAGAGTCTAATGATTGTGTTCCCACTCCAAGGACGGATCCACCGTTATACAAACTAGTCACTCCATTTCCAATATTACTCTTCTTAACAACAAAGTAATAACCAGTTTGAATACCACTAATAGTAGTAACTCCAGTAATAGAAGAATCTCTAAGATAAGAATTTTCTGGAATATAGAAATCAAACACAATTCCAGTTGATGCTACTCCAACAGATGTTGTGGATACCCCAACAATCTCACCAAAGTCACCTTCATAAGAACTTACATTAATTGTTTCAGATATCAGTGATGGAGATTCAATGAGTACCTGAGGTGGATTGGACGTTGTATATCCTGTTCCTGGAGAATCAACAGAAATTGAAGTTATAATTCCAGATGTAATAGATGCTGTTGCAGAAGCTCTTTGCGTTGATCCAAGTCCAACGGGATTGGATATTGTAACTTGAGGAGCACTGACATAACCTCTTCCACCATCAGAAATTGAAATAGATGAAATAGTTCCCGCAATAGAAACTAAAGCAGTTGCTGATGCTCCAACTATCACGTCTTGTGAAGTAACTACAATTTGATTTTGGAAATCTCTTATGTTACTCTCATTAAGAGGATCAAATCCAGTTTTCAAAGAATCTACAAATATTTCTGTAGAACCGAGTCCAACTGGTTGAATCATGTAAGAAATTGGATTGATCAAAGGTTCATATTGAATTCTATTCTTACCAATTTCTTTTCCATTAATGATTTTATCTGAGGTTTGCTTACACCAAGTAACAGGCCTCAGGACATC
>Ga0129345_1000452_pt1 | contig 14861 bp, 25 predicted proteins | sample CPBDNA_FD_94425 | JGI IMG/M metagenome (GOLD analysis project Ga0129345, IMG submission 94425) | Freshwater to marine salinity gradient microbial communities from Chesapeake Bay, USA - CPBay_Sum_20_0.8_DNA | ecosystem: Environmental > Aquatic > Marine > Coastal | place: USA: Chesapeake Bay...
CGCCATTCAAATCCATCATCGGCATCTTCATTTGCTTCTTTTACATATTTACCAATCAATACCGAATCAGTATAATCAGTGACCGAAAAGGTGTTGAAAGTCCGAGTGATTGGAATGTTATCTCTATTGATAAAAGGAGGGTGCTGATTCATTTCGTTTATCTGTTTAAAGGTTTTATCTGCTACTCTACCAACAAAGTTCCATAGGGTAGATTTACCTGTTCCGCTTGTTTGAACCCAACAGAAATGAATTCTACTATCTTCGATATTTCTTCCATTTGGAATTCTAATAAAGTCTTTACAAACCTGTCCTAAGAGAACAAAGTAAGCAATAGAAGCAGGAATACCATTCCTATGTGACACTTCTAATGCCGACTTTTCAAATTCTCTTACCACGAATGGTAGGGCTTGTCTAACTGCTTTTGCATCTTCTTCAAAGGAATAATCCTCATATTCTTCATCATAATTTTCATTCATATTTTCACCTTCTCTTCCGAGTTTAATGTGGAGAGTATTCTTTTGGCAAGGGTATCTCCAATCCCCTCAATTACTTGGAGTTGATACTCCGAGCATTCGCCTATTTCCATAACCGAGCCAAACTCCTTAATCAAGTCTTCTGCTTTCTTAATGGAAACTCCTTTGATGCTTGTTAAAACATCAATTCTCAAATCATCCGTTGATATTCTTTTGAATACTTGTGGGCGAATTGTTTTTCTTTCTATGGGCTTCATTTTAGAAACACCAGTAATAATTGCTGATGCTTCTTCTTCACTACTAACCCATATGGGTTTTATATCGGTATCTAAAATAATTCTACCGATTGCTCCCAAGAATTTGTTATTTAGCATAATTTTTCTGCTATGTGGTTGTAATTTGCTTTTTGAATTCTCAATGATACTAAGTATTGCTTCATCTAAAGAACCATAAATAATAACTACATTTGTTTGATAATGCCTATCCATATTGTCTAATTGAGTCCAAAGTCTTTTAGACATAACAGACCCTAAAAAATCAATAGAAGATTTTGCTTCAAAACAAACATCATCAAATACATAATCTCCTATCTCTATCCATCTTTTTTCACAAGAGATATTCAGTGCTTTGGCTTTCTTTTCTACTAATTCAGAAAGTTTAGAGTTTTCTCTTGAATCAATTATTAGCATTGTGATACCTCCAACATTTTCCTATACAAAATCCTTCACTGATTAATTTGTCACAATGGGGCGTATTATAATTATTATACACTGTAAATTTGGCGTGTTTCTTAGTTGTGTTCTTATCCCAATCTAACCAAACGGTGTCGGATTCAGCAAAGACCCTCTCTAACTCTTCTACCACCAAGTCAAGTGTTTTTGACTTTTCTTCTAAAGTGGCTAAATCTTGATAGCCCGAAATTAAATCCCGATACCAAGATACAAGGTATGCTCTTGCTAAGTGAGAAGGATTCTCGGTCATAATAGCATTGTGTAAGCAGGGAAGCATAGGGAGGCTACCTATCGTGTCGGGAACAGAAACTTCTCCATCTACTTCTTGTATGGGGGGTGCTTCGGGAAATACTACCTTCTTTTTTCCTCCCTTTTGAAAGGGTATTTGGCGGGGCTTTTCTGCTAATGTGAGTATTTGCTCAATCGTAAGATTAAGGTCTGAAACCAATAAAGGAATACAAAACCGAGCATTTCCTCTTCCATCAGAAGACGACATATTAACAGTATTGGGAACTCTTCGTAATCGGGTTGTTTGGCCTACTCTTTCATCAAGAGTTATATCTTTACCTACTTTTAAAATCAAATACTCTTTAATTTCTCTAAAGAGCGTTTGAACATTTCTCATATTATCTGTTTTTTCTCCGAATAAAAATAAATGGAATCCTCTTCCAGAAAAGAAAAGAGTGTATTGGTAATCTTTTTCAATTACATAATTCATTACTGTTTTAACATCACGCCATGCTTTATCTAAATCTTCTTCGTGGGCATCAAAGTCTAAAAAGATTCTATCTATTATTACAGTAGAATCAATTTTAGCATTTTCACTAAATTGACCAAAATCATAAACCGTTGTATATACATTAGTTTTATTGTTTTGAGCATTTACAAAATCAATATATTCATTCTTCGTGAACACTATCTTCCTTCTCATCTGTGGAGCGTTCTTGATGTGACTCCCCGCCCATACTTCTCTCGGAAACTTCATTTTTATTACCTCCAAAATTAATTGTAGCATTACCTAACATATTTTTAATAGTTCCAGCAACATCTGATTGTATTTGTATCATAGCAATTTCTCTCATAATATCTTCAAAAGCCCTACCAATATGAGATTCGTTTATCTTCACTTCTCGGACTAATTGAAACCTACTCATAAAATCCATTTCTATAAATAGGTCATTTGATAGAGTTTCTATTGTAGATTTTAGATTAGAAATTTCATTGAAAGTCCATTCTCTACTTCTAACTTTTTGTTCAATATCTTCTTTCATTTCTTCACCTTAAATTTATTATTTCTTGCAATTTGACAACAAAGCCGAATCTTTTGTGTGGATTCTAAATTCCAAAAAGCATCATCTTCCCAACCAAATTTATGTTCAATATATCTGCATAGTTCTTTTCTTGACATAGATTCAAAATCATCATCAATAGGCGTTCCTAATATATCTCCCGTTTCGTGTTTTAGAAATTTATCTAAAATTACATATACAGTTCCCATTACTTTTATTGTTTTTCTAATCATCCATTGTATCATATATATCACAACCAACTATCTTCTTGAGCCCCTTCACAAATACCAAAATAAGAACAGTATTGAGAACAGGTCTTAAAGAAAAACGAAACTGGAAACTGTTCGTTTTCATAAGACCATATCATTTTAGCAATAGTTTTGAGAACAGAAGTCATTGAGGCTTGCTTTACTTTTTCTGCATAAACATAGTTAGAAGCAGGATAATACCAACCCCAATGGGTGACTTTCATATCTTTAGTTAGGCCATGTTTTTCTAAAACTTCTTCGGGAGAGTTTTCAATCATAAGTTGATAGAAAGCCATTTCTTTCCTCATATCGCTTTTCTTACTATCTTTCCATCCACCTGTTTTATACTCAAATGGAATTAAACCACCATTCTCAATAAACACCCTATCAATAATTCCTTGAAGATGAACTACATAATCCCTTGAGAGTTTATACTTGGGGTTAGTATCTGCCCTAACTGTAAATTCACAATCAAAAAGTTCTTCATTAATTATTGGTAGGTATTCTTCAACTTTATCTTCTGATACTGATTCAATAAACCTTTGAGCCTCAAAAGCAGCGACATTTAATGAAACATCAAAGTATTCGTCTACTGGCATCAATGATGTGCAGTATTCCATAATTTCTGAATTATTCATTTTTCTTGCCTTTTGTATCTCAAAATCCTTAAAGAAATTCTCTCTATGATTATGTAGAATAGTTCCTTTACGCATGGCTTCTGTTTGGTCTTGAGGTAATCTTTGCGGATAGGCAAAGTCATACTTTTTAGGACACCAAAGATAACTCATCATTGAAGATTTTGTAATCTTCAAAATAGGTTTTGATGGGTCATCATAATTTTCGGGTTTCCAATCATATGTATATTCTTTCATTGTTTTCAATCTTGCTTCATATTTTTCATCTATATTCATTTTTATTCACCTTACATGATATGAACAACTTAGTTCATTTGGCATTCTCCAATTTTTACATCTATTGTTTCTATTGTTTGTAGAAACGCATCTAAAAATAGATGGAGGAGTCTCAGTTCTACATTTTCCGCAAATTATTATTTTGCCTAAACAACGAGATTTAGGTCTTAAATTGAATCGGCTTTCACACATTTCGCACAGTTCGCTAACCATTAGAACCACTCCGTTAGTGAGGTTTGAATCCTACCGCTTCTAATACTTGAAATATCCCATCCCATAGATTCGTAAATAGGCTTTGCTTTCTTTAGAACCTGTTCCGCATAGTGTTCCCAATCGGGAGTATAATTATCAAAATCAGTATTGATGTTTCCTGCCATATATTCCACTTCTCTTTTTTCTTTTGTTAAAGGATGGGTATAGTAATCATTTACTCCCTTTACCTTAAGGAATAGATAAGAGTCATCAAAAGAAATATTTTTCTTTTGCCAGCAATATAAAACTCCTGCAATACCCGAACCGATTGATGGTTTCTTCTGTTCTATCGTTAAGAAGTTAGATACTCCATTACCACACTTATGGGTTCCTGCTCTACCTTCATTTTCTCCACAAACATTCAGTTCAGTAATATCATTCAAGTGATATTTTCTTTTACACTTTTGACATTGAACCATGAATCTTGCTTCTTTAAGACGACTTCTTTTAATAAGAAGCGTTTTGTCAATCTTTCCTTGAAGAACTTCATTATACATAGAATGCAAATACTTCGTTATTTCAGCCATGCTTTTATTGTTCACCCAAAGTTTGAGTGTTTCAGTTTGAACTTCTTTTTCTAATTGGGTCACACTTACTCTTTTAGCAGTAAAACCCGTCATTGTAAATTTAGGTTCATCGAGCCATACTCCATCTTCCCAAGTTATCATACCTGCATTTCTATTCTTTGTTGTTCCTACACCTAAAGCAGAATAGTATTTTTCAAATTCAAGAACTACGGGGTGTTGCTCTAAACCAAGAATATTTGGAAAATGTTCTCTAACACTTGCTTCTATTTCTTTAATACAGTTTTGGGCTTTTTCAACAGAATCAATCTGAACATAGATTGAGTCTGTATGCCCATAAACTACTTTCATGACATTCCCACCATTGTAGGAGCATAAATATCATTTATGATATAAAGCCCTTCTTTTCTAAGATGTTCTTGTATCTCATGTATTGCTCTTGCGAGTTTTCTGTTGTCTGTTTGATACAAAACATCTAAGTCGTTTTCTAATCCTTTAATTTTTATTTCTAATTCTTCAATTTTCTTTTTCATTTGTTCAGCATTCATAATACCACCGTCACTATTGTTATAATTGTAATAATATTAACTATATTTACCATCATTAGTATTCTATTTGATTTTGCTATCATATTCAATAACTCCTCAAGTAATTCATTTGTTTTATCCATCATCATTTCTATCCACTTCTTCTGCAAATTTAATATCTATAATTTTAGCATGACGCTTCAAATTGTTCATCATTTGAAATATTTCATTTACTTCTTGTAAAGTTATATCCCAAGTTTCTTCTGTATCGTATGTCACTTCTACGGTCACATATTTAGTCATCATATTAATTTCCTCCTGTAATGTCCTTCCTTTACTTTTTCTACATTAGGTAGTCTTGTGACCAACCAACCAATAGCAGAAGCAGTTCCAATACTTGCAGAAGCCCCATGTTTATGTATGATTTTATCTAATATCATACTTGATGTAAATATCTCACCATTGGTAGAATTTACTGCTTCTATTATCCATCTTCTAAATATTTTATTCATTTCTTTTCCTCCACATTTTTACCTTATTAAAACACTTTAAACAGATGTTCTCAATGGGATGAAGTGCAGATACTTGTTTTTTACACATTCTACATTTCATTCAAATTCCTCCCAATCAGATTCATCCCAAACTTTGTTGTAATTATATTGTTTATGTAAAATGGATTTTGATTCTTCTGAAATCTCCATTTTTTCATAAGAATAATAATCTCTATAATCATCTTCACCTAAAAATTCTATGAGTTTTACCCAAGTAATTTTGCCACTTTTAGAAGTAAGTTTTGCTATTTTATTTGTCTGCTTATCGTCAAACCAATCAGTAGTGGCTACATAAGTTCGGGGTGGGCAATCTTGTATTCTTGATAAGTCTCCCCAACTTCCATCAATATAAGAAAAGTCTTTGTTAAAAATCAACTGGGCTTGCTTATATTCACTTAACAATTTATTATATTCTAAGTTTAACTCCTTAAGTTTCCTTTGTTTTTCTTCAAAAGTTATGTTGAAAATTTTTCTAAATAAAATAGGATATACAGAATTAAAAATGTAAATAGGATTAGTCATTTCTTCTTCTTTCCAATCACTGATTTTGAACTCAATCATATTTTTACCATATATTTTCTTTTTATCTTTTGAAGATTCAGATGTGTCGCAAACTTCTATCGCAACATATCTATCTTTATTCCATTTTATTAGAATATCTGGTCTTAATCCTAAGAAAGATTTTTCCATGTATATTTTAGCACCATTTAATAAATATTCGTCTAATTGAAGAATTTCAAAAATCAATTCTTTAATGTAAAGATGTTTTTGTCCTTCTCCACTACAAGAATAGTCTGATTTATGGGCAAAGTGATGTTGTTTTATTTCGCCTTTTTTCGGTATCATAATACCGTTGCATTCTAAACACTGATATTCTTTTCCTCTAAGGGCATTATTGATAGTTATTCTATCATGACTATCCAATGCTACCCAAAATTGAACGGTCAAGATTCCATCTCCTTTGCCTTAAATGCGGCTAACCTAATAGCCTCTCTTGCACTCGCAGTAATTGATGAGGCTAAATCAACATCAGCCCATCCAAATCCTTGAAAGGCAACAATACCATAAAAAGATGCCATTAGTCTTTTTACTGCCATTTGATTATTATACCATTTTTGGTATTCCCCAGTATTATTTTCTCTTGCTTCTTTCATCAGACGCTTATATTCATTTCTTAATTCTTTCAATTCCAATACTGCTCTTGGCAAAAGACCTAATTTATCTGTTTTATAGTAAAGCATTTTTTCTCTACTTATCTCGCTAAAATCTCTTGGTGTAGCAATATTTACACCAAATTCAGTAGGTTCTTCGGATTTGGTTTCCCAAGAAATATTTCTTGCAATCATCATAGAAGGATATAGACCTGCGAAATCAAAAGCAGCGACATTAAGATGTAACCCATTAGTATTTTCACTTAACGGGTCGTAAATCATAGCCCCATCATAATCCTTTCTTTCTACGCTTTTATCTCCTGTTGGTGCTTTCCACCAAGCATTTCTCATAAAGTAAATACTACCCATATGAGAAGCATAGAAACAAGCATCAAATGGTGCTTTTAGTAGTCTTTGTAGAGATATAACTGCTTCACTACAATAATTAGTTTCATCTATTCTAACTAATAATTCTACATCAACTAAAGCATACTCAAGATACACTTCTGTATCTTCTAACCAAGCCCTACGAAAGAATTCATTCTTATCTGTAAATTTACTTTCTTTTACTTTACCTTCCCCAAATAATAATTGAGAAACATATTCCAAAGACAAAGAAGGTAATGTTCCTCTTTGAGAATCATTCCATTGTCTTTCAAAAGCCAAATCAAGAGAAAGAGTTATGCGGCCTCCAATTGGTTGTTCTATTGGCGAGAATCCCTTTTCACCATATGCGAATTTGAAGCCCTCCTTCGCCTTAGAAATGCCCTTAATTGATGCAATAGGAGACATTATGCGAGGGTCTAATCCTAAAGCACAGGCTCTTTTAATCAAATGAGGCAAATCGAATCTTTGTCCGAACCAAGCAATTAGCATATCGGGGTCTTTAGTAAGCATTGTTCTCATGAAGTTTTCAAGCATATCTTTTTCATTACTGAAAATATACCTAACCCCTGTATCAAATACAGTATCTAATGGTTTATCATTAGGAAACCATACCCATTGGTAATACTTTTTATCATAATTATCATACATTACGATAGTAGTAATACAATCGTGATATTCTCCGCCTTGTTGCCATTCCATATCCCAATACCATTTTCTTAAATCGTATTCGGGCATTTCATGAATATTATCAACTGCATATCTAAAGTGATAAGGAACATCTGCTTCATAAGTTTGCTTAAACAAATCTTTTGCTTTTCTTAAATCAAAAGAATTTTCTACGATAACTTTCTTTAATGGTTCTTTATCAAGATTTACAAAATCGCCTTTAATATATTCAAAATCTCTTGTAATGTATTTAGAAGGAGAATAAGAAGGAATTTCCTCTTGGCTATCCAATATATAGAAATAAGGACTGAAAGGCACAATATTAAATTGTTTCTCTCCATTCTCTCTCCATGATAAAAAGATACTTTTACCATCATCACATTTGCTAATAATCATCAATTACCACCGACATAAGGGGCTTTCAAAACTAACCTATCATTTGCTACGATTAACATAGGGAACTCATCTTTTACATAGAAGTTTAACATTTGGTCTTTCTCAAAGAAAGAATACAATGGAGAACTAAAGTCCAGTGTTGCTGAATCTCCTGTTAAAAATGTAGGAGTAATACTCTCTTCATAAGAAGTAGTTGCGTTTGTAGTTGAAGTAATCTTAACTACTCCCTCATGGAAGTTAAGATTGTAAATACCCGACTTTACTAATTCGGCATTCTTAATACAATCTTTGAAAACATTTTGACTAAGAGTAAATGCTCCTTCAAAGTTAGAATTACCAAATGCAAACATTGTTTGTGGGTTTGGTTCATATCTAACATGATTGGTCATTTGGATTAGTCTTTGTAATGCATCGTTAGAGGGGTGTTCTACAAGTTTAGGCACATTGGCTTTCTTTGTGCCACTTGACATTGATATGTAGTCGCCTACAACAACATTTACTGTGTCGCCAAATGATTTCAAATAAGGCAGAATAAGAGAAGAATCGGCAACAAAACTACCGTTCTCTCCTTCTTCTACCTGCAAAGTAATCTTTAGCATAAAGGTAGAGTCACCATTGTATAATGATAGAGTATTTTCATAGATATGAGCGTAAAAGATACTCCCAAAATTACTACTACTGAATCCATTATTTGTTAGATGCTTACCTTTTACTTGTAGGCTTTCTAATGCTTCTTTTAGTTCGTTGCTATTTACATTAAATTTCATACCTTACCATCTCGCAATTCGGGAATACCATTCCAATTTACATTTCCATTTTTTATTTCTAAAGATTCCCAAACCTTTCCTACGAGTTCGGTATTTGTTTTACTGCTAAGTAGTTCAGCCTTATAGACCACATCTCCTTTACGGAGTGTTCTTCTTGTTGTAATAATCTGATGCAAGTAATCACCCCAATTATGCCAATTGGGTTTGTTTCCAATTACTTCACCTGTTGCCCCATAATCAGACTTAGCGTGAGTAATATACACTTGGTCACAATTTAGATTCTTACACATAAGAAGCAAAGAATAGAAAGGAGCGTTTCTTTTACCCCATTCAAACTTCATCTTTTGTGGCTTTCCAATCTTTGAACTACCAGTGACATGAAGTGTGCAACAATCAAGCCACTTATCTACTCCATCGAATACAAAGACTACATCTTCGCCTTCTTCAATCTTAGATTTGACATAAAGAACAAAGTCTTCTGAATTTGCTTCGGACTTTTGTATATCTAATTCACCATTTTGGTTTCTAACTTCGGGATTCCAAAGAGTAATCCTATCAGTCATTTCATGATTTTGTCTCCAAGTAGGCTCGCAACCATCATCCCAATCTAAAACATAAATTTGTTTATTTGGAAAATCAAGTGCCAATCCGCTTTTTACAGTTTTAGGTTCTCCCCAAATACCGCATACTAATCGGTTTTCTCTTGCTAATCTACTTTCTGTCTGTTTCTTTAGTTTATCAGCAAAGGCAATTACTCTTGCATTACCTTGTGCTTCCAAACTTGTTGCTTGTGTATTTTTATTGCTTGTCAATCCCATTTTTATCACCTATTTGCTTTTTGCCAGTTCATTTTTAATTCTTCCACTTCTTCTAAAGAAGAAAGTTCTAATCTAACTTCTTTAGTTCCTAAATGGAGTTTAATGTGGATATTGTTGTTTTCCCAGTTTTCTTTCATTGTAATGAAATCAACCTTTGATAAATCAACAATCCATTTATTTTCATAATTCATAAATTTTTCATTCATATTTGTTCACCTACTTCTTTGTATTCTTTGTATAACTTTAGAAAGTATTCAAAGAAAGGTTTGTTAAAGTTTTCAATAATATATCCTGCTTGAGAATATATCTTTAATTCGTAATTATTATCCCCAATGATATTCCAACTAAAATGCTGAATCATATCAAAATGGATAAATGCTCTTTTTGTTTTTATTGCATTTGCATATATTTCATTCATAATATCACCTAATAGGGCTTCGCACCCTTTCGAGCATCAATTTTATCCACAAGTTTATGCTTACACTTGCTGAGTTCGGGCGAAAGAACCTTCCCGATGGATTATAATTTAGGCTTCAAAACCAATCAAAGTCTTCCTCCATTGGTTGTGAAACTTCAACCGAAGAACCGTGTTTAACAGTGCATAAAAGACCCGATGCATTAATTGTCACAGGCTCTACTTCACCATCAACAGTTCTTTGACTTGTTCTACCAACAACAATAACTGATGAACCAATACCGAAATCAAGAGTTAGATGTTCGGGAATCCAACAAGTCACCATTCCCGAATCGTTATCATAATCTAATTCGGCATTCAAATCGGTAATGTTGATAATTCTATTACCGTTTGAAGTCGGTGTCATATTCATATTACATACTGTTCCGTCTGTAATAACATATCTCTCTTTAGAAGCAATTGCTTGCCTTTGGATATGTTCTTTATCCAACTCTACAAGAGAAACGATGTTTGACATGAAGTTATCCTTCAACGCTTGTTCAAAGTCAAATGAACTCATATCACGATATACTTCATTTTCTGGGTCAAGAGAACTATTCAAGGTTAGACTGTTCAAAGTCAAGTCCTTTGCTCCATAAATATCTGTTCCATTAGAACCCTCAATGCATAGGAAATGAACCCATTCAAAAGTATTAGGAGCAAAATCTACTCCTGCTTGATTCTTGTAAGAGAAGAACCATGCTTTATTCTCACTTCCACCAACCGAACCAAAGAAGATACCCGTTCTTCTAAATTGTTCTTTAGGTAGTGGCTTTCCGTAGTTAGCATTCTTTCCGCCATTCATATAACTGGCGGTGCTATCTAAAGGAATATAGATTCTGCCATCTTCAAGAGTTTCTGCTCCTTCGGGTAAATCTGCAACAATCTTTTCTTGGTATTCACCATTAAAGTATCTTGATACAGACCACTTACCCAAAGCATTTTGATTTGCTACTGCAACAATACCGTTTTGTAGGGCATTGTCTTCATCACGCAAATACTCTTCTTTTGCTTTGTTTCTGTTCCAACTCATCGTATCTCTTGGTGCATCAAGGGAAACAAAGAATCCAAACGCTGCTCGGTAGTAAGAGTCATTAGAAGAGGCATTACCACTCTTTTGGCTTCTCTTTGCATTTGCTACATAGTTTCGCCAAAGACCCAAACCGATAGGATTTGTTTCTTCTATTCCGTTCTGCTGACAAAGTTCAGCGAACTTCGTCATAGCATCTTCTTGAGATATTCCCAAGACTTCTGCTCCTTTCATTATTTCATTCTTCGTATTTTCTTCCATAGTTTTTCACCTTTTTTTGTTTTTTATTTTTACAATAGTTGTCCCACCATCCATGATATTAGCACTTTAGGGGTCATACTATTGGAACGCCATTCTGTTTCTCCTACTGTTCTTAACAGTTTAAATTTCATATTGCTATCAAGTCCCTCCGAACTGACAACAACATCGTGCAATCCATTACAAATTTCTCTAATGGTTTTGCCTTGATACAATAAATCATGAAATTCACCCAACACATTTAGATTCTTATTTGTAATTTTTAATAGTAATTCGTTGTATTCACTTAGCGATATTTCAACTTGCTTCTTGAGAGTCGTATTACTTGACTTGGCCGCTTGGAGTTCAGTAATTGCTCTCCTCATATCACCATTCATGGTGTATAAAAAGCCCCCTAATTCTTCATCGGAGAATCGAGTAATGTTTTCTCTTGAAAGAACGGACTTCACCATATCCAACATACTTTCGTTTGAAATAGGCTTAAAGTGATAATTAGCACATCTACTTTGTAATGCAAAGATAATTTTATTTTTATCATTACAAGTTATGATAAAACGAATGTTATTAGAATATCTTTCCATAATTCTCTTTAATGCATTTTGAGCATCAGTAGTCATTCCATCCATTTCATCTAATAAAATGATTCTAAAAGGAACATCACCCATAGTTCCACTTTGGGCAATATTTTTGATTGTAGTTCTAACAGTTTCTAATCGCCTATCATCAGAAGCATTTATTTCTACAAAGTTATCTTTGAATCCTTCTTTAAGAATTTCTTTACCTAATACGATAGAGGCGGCAGTTTTACCATTACCCGAATTACCATAAAGCAAAACATTAGGCATGTTGCCTTCTTCTTTCCAAGAAGTTGCATCCATTACAAATTGTTCTTGTCCGTATAATTCTGATAATTTATTTGGTCTATATTTTTCAGTCCATAACATTATTCTTCCTCCGCATATATTTCATATAAGTCGGTCATGGCTTCTTCTCCGATGTATTCTCTCAATATCCAATACCATTTCTCATAATCAAATTTCATCATAATCTCTCCAATCTATTTTCTATTTCTCTTACTAAATCATATATGATTTCACTTAGCCAACCATGAGGTTCTTGAATATCAACTTCTCCTATATTATCTAAAATATCAGTAATATAGCCTTCTGCTCTATTAGCCCACTCAAGTAGTTGTTCAAGTTGTTCGGCTTCGTATGCTTTTTCTCGTAATTCTTCACTTTTTCTTTCTAATTCATCACTTTTCATTTTTATTCCTCCGTCACTACTCCATCTTTTACTTGATAATTTTTAATTACAATTCCTTGATGTTGTGGTAGGGGTTGAGGGATTGGTAAGGGTTCTCTAAAGACTTCCTTTATTACTTCCACTTCTTTGATTACCTCTTTGGTATTTCCTTCTTTCATTTCAGCATACCATTTTTGTGGATAGTAAAACATGTAGTAAAATAAAGGGAAACTAACAGTATGTATAATTGGTAAAAAGAATATCCAAAATACGCTAAAGTCATCAAGGTATGCCCCACAATAAGTCCGAGTATTGTAGGCGGAACATTCAATACGCAGGCCCTCAAAAAAAACAGCCATATAACTCCAAAATATCCATATTTGGCATACAAAGAAACCTGCCAATGAACGCATTCTTATTTTTTCATAATCAACCACTTTTATTCCTCCGTATAATTTTGGTAATACCAAACTCTACTACAATCTCTACACCTACAACAAAGTAGAGATTTTCTAAATCTTCCTTCTGTTATTTCTACATTTATACTTTTACAACTGCATTCTATCATCATATCTCACCAAAATAATGCTTAGGGTTAGAAAAAGTTCTTCTGTATTCAGCATGTTTATTATTTATCTTTCTTCTTTCGACAAGCCCTGAATCTACTAAAAATCTTAGAAACATTAAGACTTCTGCTTGAGATTTATCAATAGTTAGATACTTCAAAATCTTTCGAGGGGTTTTCCAAACCTCATCAAGATGTAAAAGCAATCCCATATAATCTGCATCTATCCAATTGGTTTTACCTGTATTCAATTTTATTGTCTCTTCTGTTGTTATTTTTACTTCTCTTAAAAAACCTTTAACTGTTTTATATTCTACTTTTTTCATTTTTATTTCCTCCAAAATGGAATAAAGAAGTTTGTTGTATTTTTATTGGGTCTAACTTCTTTCTTTTTCTTTTTTCACCCAATTTCAGAAGTCGGCATTCTGCATTATTTAATTTGGTCATAGCCCAACTTCTAAACTCATCATCCTTCAACAACTGATGAAGAACATTTACATTTTTAATTCCTAATCTTCTTGCTAAAGAAGGAATTTTACTATATTGTCCTCGTTTTGGCATATTTAATCTACCACTAAAACTACCCATGTGGGTATAGGCTAACATATCGTAAAAGTATTCTTGACTCCACCTTCTACGAACTCGGCCATCAATGAACAATAGCCTGTTGGGGTGTATGTTTTCTACTAACCAAGTTAAAAATTGAGTATCTGACGGCTTATTAAACTGTAATAATTCTCTAATTAACTCCCTATCTTTAGATTTAAGATATTCATAAACTAAAGAATAAGTATCTCTTTCATAAGAAAATGGCTTTTCGCTTCTTGGTGCAAGTTCTTTCATTTGTTCCTCTAAGAAATTTTTAGAACCTGCTCTTTTTATTTGACACATAGCCTTAATTTCTTTTGGAACGCTCTTTTCATTTATCGAAGTAATCACAATTTGCCCTTTGTAAGTTCTTAAAATAGATAAGATGCTTTCTTTATCGGGCTTGATGTGTATATCTTCAATAATAATACCGTTGTCAATTGGTATTGAACCAATATCAAAATTAATATCATCAGCATAAAAGATAACTGGGTCTTTAACAAAGGTCTTAGCCTTTGTTGATTTCCCTGTTCCTGTTTTTCCTGTAAGTAAAATTGGTCTTATTGTTTTTAGATTGGTAAATCCCATTATAATACTCCCTTTATTTTCATTATTATTTCTAACCCATCAAGAGTTAGGTGTTTATTTTCATTCATTAATTCTACGCACCTTACAAAATCTTTCCACTCACCATTTGAATCTGGTAAGTTAGGAACTAATTCTTTGACTTTCCAAAGATTATATTTTCCTGTTATTTTTAATATAGGCTTTGGCCTTGATAATTGTTCTTTATCTTTTAGATTACTCTCTATTCCTTGCATAATTAGACTACGATGTAGTCCGACTAAGAATTCTTTTTTACCTCTTATGTCTAAAGATAACTTAACACTATATCCTATTTTGGCTTCTTCATTCAATGAAATACTTAAATTCATTTTAGCAGAAGACAAAAGAATTCCTATTACCATATCTTTACTAAACATCTGAAACACGCTCAAACATTCCTAAATAATCATATTTATATCTTAAA
>Ga0129345_1000456_pt1 | contig 14834 bp, 14 predicted proteins | sample CPBDNA_FD_94425 | JGI IMG/M metagenome (GOLD analysis project Ga0129345, IMG submission 94425) | Freshwater to marine salinity gradient microbial communities from Chesapeake Bay, USA - CPBay_Sum_20_0.8_DNA | ecosystem: Environmental > Aquatic > Marine > Coastal | place: USA: Chesapeake Bay...
ACACCCTGTGATAGCAGGTAGCCACATTAACAACCTGCAGATCAAGCTGGTCAACGGGGCCACGATCAGTCTCAAGGGAGCCGATAGGCCAGAGACAATGCGTGGTGTGTCCTTGAAGTTTCTCGTGATGGACGAGTACGCAGACATGAAGCCTGACGTATGGGAGCAGATCCTCCGTCCAGCACTAGCTGACCAAAAAGGATCAGCGATGTTCATAGGCACGCCTATGGGTAGAAACCACTTCTACGAACTGTACAAACTTGCGGAGCTAGGTGACGATGAAACTTACAAGGGGTGGCACTTTACCAGTTATGACAACCCCATCCTCGACCCTAACGAAATTAACACGGCAAAGAAGTCCATGTCGAGTTACGCCTTTAGACAAGAGTTCATGGCCTCATTTGAAGCAAGAGGCTCCGAAATGTTTAAAGAAGATTGGGTCCACTACGGAGAAGAACCGGAAGTTGGAGATTACTACATAGCTGTTGACTTAGCTGGCTTTGAAGAAGTAAACAAAAAACGGACGAAGAATACAAAACTAGATGAAACCGCAATCGCTGTTGTTAAAGTTAGTCCTGATGGTTGGTACGTTGATAACATTATACATGGGCGGTGGAGCCTTGACGAGACTGCCACCAAGATATTTCAGGCCGTTAGAGACTACAGACCCATTAGCGTTGGTATTGAAAGAGGGATAGCAAAGCAGGCGGTTATGAGTCCCCTGATGGACCTACAGAAGCGGTACGGTACGTTCTTCCGTGTCGAAGAGTTAACCCACGGTAACAAGAAAAAGACTGACAGGGTTATGTGGGCTTTACAAGGACGCTTTGAAAACGGTTACGTATCTATAAACAAGGGTGAGTGGAACAACAGATTCTTAGACCAGTTGTTTCAGTTTCCAGATCCACTGACCCACGATGACTTAGTGGACGCACTAGCCTACGTAGATCAGTTAGCACAAGTTGCGTACCACTATGACTTTGAAATTGACGATCACGAAATACTAGACGTAGTGGCAGGGTACTAATGGTTTTTAGAAAGTTTAACACATACGGCATCTACGCTATTTCTGCCATAGTGTTTTTTACACTAGGTTACAGCGTAGCGATAATCTAAGGATAATACTATGGCAGAATCAATTTATAGTCCAGACCCCCTGATGATTCAGGAGTCTCTGGAAGAATGGGTAATCACCAAGTGTGAAGATTGGAGAGATTACTATGAGTCAAACTACGAAGAAAAGTTTGAAGAATACTATAGGCTATGGCGAGGTCAGTGGGATCCTGTTGACTCCGAAAGAGCTTCAGAGCGTTCTCGTATTATCTCTCCTGCGCTTCAGCAGGCTGTAGAGTCTAACGTAGCAGAACTAGAAGAAGCTACGTTTGGTAGAGGTAAGTGGTTCGACATTGCTGATGACATGAACGATCCACAAAAGCAAGACGTTCAGTACTTGCGTAACAAACTAACAGAAGACTTTGAGTCTTGTAAAGTGCGTAAAGCAGTAGCAGAGTGTTTGATTAACGCTGCTGTGTTTGGCATAGGTATTGGGGAGGTGGTCCTTGAAGAGATTAAAGAGATGGCTCCAGCGACTCAACCCATTATGGGTGGGGATCTCACGGCTGTGGGCGTTAACATTACGGATAGGATTGTTGTTAAGCTCAAGCCTGTACTACCCCAGAACTTCCTGATTGATCCCGTAGCTACGTCTATTGAAGACGCTATGGGTGTGGCTATCGACGAGTTTGTATCTAAGCACTCTGTAGAGCTTCTGCAGGAACAAGGGGTGTACCGTGAGGGACTGATTGAATCAGCAGCTCCTGACACAGACCTAGAGCCAGATCAAGACCTGACGATTTACAACGATGACAAAGTACGCCTTACGAAGTACTACGGTCTTGTGCCTCGTGAGTTACTTGAAGCTGAAGGCGTAGACGTAGAATCAAACTCCATGTACGTCGAGGCTATTGTAGTTATTGCTAACGGCGGTACGCTTTTGAAGGCTGAAGCTAACCCGTACATGATGGGTGATCGCCCAGTAGTTGCGTTTCCTTGGGACGTAGTACCGGGACGTTTTTGGGGTCGTGGCGTGTGTGAAAAAGGCTACAACAGCCAGAAGGCGTTGGACACTGAGCTACGCGCACGTATCGACGCACTAAGTCTTACGATTCATCCAATGATGGCTATCGATGCTACACGGCTTCCTCGTGGTGCTAAACCAGAGGTACGTCCGGGCAAGATGATTCTAACTAACGGAGATCCTCGTGAAGTACTTCAACCGTTTAACTTTGGACAAGTTAATCAAATTACTTTTGCACAAGCTGCGGCGCTTCAGCAAATGGTACAGCAGGCTACAGGAGCCGTTGACTCCGCTGGCATTGCTGGACAGGTTAACGGAGAAGCCACAGCAGCAGGCATAAGTATGTCTCTTGGCGCTATCATTAAGCGTCACAAGCGCACATTAATTAACTTCCAGCAGTCGTTCCTGTTACCTTTTGTTACTAAAGCTGCACACAGGTATATGCAGTTTGATCCTGAAAACTACCCCGTGGCTGACTACAAGTTTAACGCTACGAGCACTTTGGGTATTATTGCTCGTGAGTACGAGGTTACTCAGTTGGTACAGCTTTTGCAGACTATGCAGCAAGACAGTCCTTTGTATCCTGTGTTGATTCAGAGCATCATTGACAACATGAATCTTAGTAACCGTGAGGAGCTTATTGCAGCGATGCAGAAGGCAGCACAGCCTGGTCCACAGGCACAACAAATGGCTATGGCTGCTCAACAAGCACAACTACAATTTCAAGAAGCACAAACAGCAGCATTACAAGGGCAAGCTGCAGAGTTTCAAGCAAGGGCAGGTAAACTTACAGTTGAAACTCAGCTGGCACCACAAGAACTTGAGATTGATAAAATTGAAGCAATTACCAGAAACCTTAAAGAAGGCGACGAAGATGACAAAGAGTTTGAACGTCGCATGAGAATTGCTGAAGTTGCACTCAAAGAAAAAAACATTAACAACCAAGTTAGAAAAGGAGCGCCTAGTCGTGCTAATGACACAAACCGAAATGAACAGCTTTCTAGACCAAATCAACCAAGCGTTCAAAGACCAGTTCGACAAATTGGACTTACTGGAGAACCGGGTCAAGGAACTGGAGGACAAAATTAATGCCACAGAAAAAAGATCCACGACTAGCAAGGGCGGGAGTAAGCGGGTTCAACAAACCAAAGAGGACTCCTAGTCATCCTAAAAAATCTCATGTAGTTGTTGCCAAAGAAGGTGACAAAGTAAAGACTATTCGTTTTGGTGAGCAAGGTGCTAAGACTGCTGGCAAACCTAAAGCGGGTGAAGGCGACAAGATGAAAAAGAAACGAGCATCATTTAAAGCTCGTCACGCAAAGAATATAGCTAAAGGCAAAATGTCTGCGGCATATTGGGCAAATAAAGTAAAATGGTAAGGAGATAGTTATGCCAATGGTCGGAAAAAAGAAGTTCCCTTATACAGCTAAAGGTAAAGCAAAAGCTAAAGCTGCTGCAAAACGTACAGGTAAAAAAGTAAAAAAGGCTAAAGGTTACTGAAGTGCCTAAGAAAAAGAAAGCTAACGATGCGTGTGCAAAAAAAGTCAAGGCCCGTTACAAGGTGTGGCCTTCTGCGTATGCATCTGGTGCCGTAGCTAAGTGCCGCAAGGTAGGCGCTAAGAACTGGGGTAACAAAAGTGGCCGTAAGAAAAAGTAAAAAAGGGGCTGCTCTCAAGAAGTGGTTTAAAGAAGAATGGGTTGACGTAAAGACCGGGAAGCCTTGTGGACGCAAGTCTGCTACTAAGTCTAAGCGTCCGTACCCTTCGTGTAGACCCAAGGCTGTGGCTGCTAAGATGACAAAAGGTGAAAAAGCCTCATCATCCCGGCGTAAAACAGGTCCAGCTAGAATTCAACACGCGGTCACTGCTTCTGGACGCAGGCGTAAAAGTACCAAAAAGAGTAAATAACTCTTGACAAAGTTATAAAAATATGGTATAATAGTATTTATAGTTCTATAGAGATAACCTAGAGGGCCTCGCGTGGATCAAGAAACACAGCAGTACTACGATAACTACTTCACCCTGTTTTCTACTGATGGTTGGAAACAGCTAATTGAAGAGTTAAAACAAAATGCTTTAGTGATTAACAGTGTTGAAGCTACTAAAGATGCTAATGATTTATATGTACGTAAAGGACAACTGAATGTATTAGCTTATCTTTTAAACTTAGAAGCCGCAACAAATACTAATTACGACGAGCTTAACAACAATAATGATTAAAGTATTTGATTTTCGTTGTACAAACGGACACACTTTTGAAGATTTTGTAGACGGTAATACTACATCCAGTAGGTGCGGGTGTGGGGCCAACGCTACAAAAATTGTCTCAGCTACTCAACATATCCTAGATGGATCCTCTGGGGATTTCCCCGGCAGGCACATGAAGTGGGTACGTGAACACGAGAAAGCTGGGAAAACTACGAGGGAATCTCAATAGAGGCAACTCCCATTTTATTTCTCCATAACCTAATGATAGGCGGGGTAAGTTTAGAATGTCAAGAGCGACACTAATTGATGAGCGTCAGGAAGAGGAACTAGAAACAACAGATCAACTCGACACACAGGACACCGTAGAGACTCCTCACGAAGAGGAACAACCTGTACAACAGCCTGAAGTCCCAGAAAAGTACCAAGGTAAATCTGTCGAAGAACTCGTACAGATGCACCAAGAGCTTGAAAAGTTCTCAGGTAAACAGAGTACGGAAGTTGGCGAGTTACGAAAAGTTGTTGATGATTACATCCAGACACAACTCAACGCACAACAAGCACCTCAACAACAGCAACAATTTGACGATGAAGATGATGTTGATTTCTTTGTTGATCCCAAAACCGCTGTTAGTCGAGCAATAGACAACCACCCTAAGATCAAAGAAGCGGAAGCTTACACACAACAAGCAAAACAACAGGCTACTCTTGCACAGTTAAAATCTGAGCATCCAGACATGGAACAGATATTGCAAGACCCTAAGTTTGCAGAGTGGATCAAGGGGTCAAAAGTCCGAACACAGTTGTTTGTTAGGGCTGACCAAGGGTACGATTACGATTCTGCTCACGAACTGTTCTCACTCTGGAAAGAGAAGAACCAAGTAGTACAGCAAACAGCTCAAGCTGAAAGAGCAGCTCGTAAAGATGCCGTAAGGTCTGCTACCACAGGCAACGCTCGTGGAACAGGGGAGGGGTCACGTAAGAAAGTTTATCGTCGTGCTGACATTATTAAACTTATGCGTACCGACCCAGAACGTTATCAAGCTTTATCTGATGAAATCTTTAAAGCATACGCAGAGGGTCGAGTTAAATAGCCTAAAGGAGAATTAAAATGGCTGGTGAAACCTCTGGTGCATATTTTACAGCGAATGCTGTAGTAGACAAAACAGCAGCGGGTACTTTTATCCCCGAAATTTGGTCGGATGAAATTATTGCTGCATATCAAAAGAACCTGAAGATGGCTCCGCTTGTTAAGCGTATGTCTATGACAGGCAAGAAAGGCGATGTAATCCACATCCCTAAGCCTACTCGTGGTGCCGCCTCTGCTAAGGCAGAAGCAACTGCAGTAACCATTCAGGCAAACCTTGAGTCAGAACTGACGATCACTGTAGACCGTCACTTTGAGTACTCGCGTCTGATCGAAGACATCGTAGAAGTACAGGCTCTGTCCTCTCTGCGACAGTTCTACACTGAAGACGCTGGTTATCAGCTGGCTCTGAAAGTTGACACTGACCTCATCAACGCTGCTACTGGTTTTGGTGACGGTACTCGTACCCAAGCTCCTGCTAACACTGGCGCTAACTGGGTAAACAGCAACAGCTACTACTTCAATGCCGCTGCTGGCCTTGCTACGTACGCTGTTGACACTGTAACGTCTGGTGACAACTTTACTGACCTCGGCTTCCGTGAAGCTATCAAGCTGATGGACGATGCTGACGTACCTATGGACGGACGAGTTCTCGTAATTCCTCCTGCGTCACGCAAGTCAATCATGGGCATTGATCGTTACGTGTCTTCCGACTTTGTTGGTGGCCGTGGCGTTGAGTCAGGTCTGATTGGTAACTTGTACGGTGTAGACATCTACGTGTCTAGCAACGCTCCTGTACTAGAAGTTGCTGCTCAGAACACTGCGTCTACCGCTGATACTCGTGGTTGCTTGTTCTTCCACAAGGATGCCTTGGTAATGGCAGAGCAACTCGCTGTACGTTCTCAGACTCAGTACAAGCAGGAATACCTGTCTACGCTGTTTACGTCTGACACGCTGTACGGTGTCGAAACTTACCGTCCCGAAGCAGGATTCATCCTCGCTGTCTGCGACGAGTAAAACTCTACGGGGGTCGCAATGGCCCCCTTTTATTTAAGCGCTTGTGTACGAGTCTTTAAATAAAAGATATATAACGGATAGGAAAGCCTTATGTCTAACTACGTAAAATCTACAAATTTTACTGCTAAGGACTCTTTGCCGCAGGGTGACGCTAATAAGGTTATCCGTGGCTCAGAGTTCGATACTGAATTTAGTGCTATTGCTGTAGCTGTTGCTACTAAGTCTGATCTGTCAGCACCTACGTTTACTGGTGAAGCAACCTTTGCTGATCTTACGGCAACAGGCACAGTAAACTTTAGCTCTGCTACAGTTTCTAATTTAGGCGCTGTTACAACCGCTGACATTAACGGCGGCACTATCGATGGTGTAACTATTGGTGGTTCGTCGGCTGGTGCTGGTACGTTTAGCTCACTCACCGCTACTACAGCAGACATAAACGGCGGTACTGTAGACGGAGTTACCATTGGTGGTTCGTCGGCTGGCGCTGGTACGTTTAGTTCTCTTGTTGCTACCACAGCAGACATCAACGGCGGTACTGTAGACAACGCTGTTGTTGGTGGGTCTACACCAGCCGCAGGTACGTTTACATCGTTAGTAGCAACAACTGCTGATATTGACGGTGGTACTGTAGATAACGCAACTATTGGTGGCACTACACCTGCTGCGGGTACATTTAGTTCTCTGACGGCCACTACGGCTAACATTGACGGTGGCTCTATTGACGGCACTGTAATTGGTGGAGCTACACCAGCGGCTGTTTCAGGCACTACAGGTACGTTTTCTGGAGCCGTGTCAGGCACTACAGGCACGTTCTCAGGTGCTGTCACAGGCTCTAACTTAAACATTGCTAACTGGGACACTGCGTACGGCTGGGGCGACCACAGCACACAAGGTTACTTAACTAGCGTAGCGTTTACTGACATTGACGCTGGAGCAGTAACACTATCGTCTGAAACCTTTTCTGATGTAGATGATCAGATTCCTACGAACGCTGCTGTTATTGATTACGTTGCAGCTACGATTCCATTGATTTCAGAGGTCAACGACCTTACTGCTGCTGTAACGTGGGCTACTGTGCCTGATGCGTTTATTAGTGCATCGTCTGTTAATCAACACGTATCCGTAGAAAAGGCTACTCAAACCAAGACGTACACTAACGGTGAGACATCTACGATTACGTTGTCTAGTGCTATTACGTCTGGTGTGCCTGTTGTATCTGTAACTAAAGAGGTTCCTCAACCGGGCTTGACAAACAACACTTGGGACGTAGCTTCTGACGGTGCTAACTACGACCTTGAAGACTCAGCTTACTCAACAACGTTGACCCCTAGTGACGCTTCCGCTGACGGTACGTTTACACTTGGTACTGGTTCTTTTGCTGCTGACGACGTAGGTAAGATCGTAAGTGGTAACGGAGGTACTGCTGTAATTCTTAATACAAGCGGTGACTACAACCTGCTAACTAATTTTACTGACACATCTGCTATTGCGTCGGGTAGTTGGACACTCAAAGAAATTGTTGTTGACGGAGACGCAACAGGGTTTGCTTTGTCTGCTGGTGCAGAAGAAGAAGGCGGATTTGTGTATGACTTTAGAAATACTGTTTACACAGGGTCTAGCTTTAGTGTTTCTAGCCAAGACACAATTCCATTAAAAATAGCCTTTAATACTGACGGAACTAAGATGTACATTCTTGGTTTTTCTAACGACAGCGTATTCCAATATAGTCTTAGTACCGCTTTTGATGTAACCACAGCTAGTTACGATAGTGTTAGCTTTAGTGTTGCTGGTCAAGAAACAGCTCCTTATGCATTAGCTTTTAACTCTGATGGTACTAAGATGTACGTTGCTGGTAATGGTAACAAATCAGTTTACCAATATAGCCTAAGTACTGCTTTTGACCTAAGCACTGCTAGTTACGACTCAGTTAGTTTTAGTGTTGTTAGTCAAGAGACATTTCCAACTGGGTTAGCTTTTAACAATGATGGCACTAAGATGTACGTTGTTGGTAATACTAACGACAGCGTATTCCAATATAGTCTTAGTACCGCTTTTGATGTAACCACAGCTAGTTACGATAGTGTTAGCTTTAGCGTTGCTAGCCAAGACACAGGTCCATATGAATTAGCTTTTAACTTTAACGGAACCAAGATGTACATAGTTGGTGCTATTAACGACACAGTTTACCAATATAGTTTAAGCACTGCTTTTGACCTAAGCACAGCAAGTTACGACAGTGTAAGCCTTAGTGTTGCTGGTCAAGACACATCTCCGGGCGGAGTAGTTTTTAACGCTGACTACACTAAGATGTACATTATTGGTTTTACTAACAGATCAGTTTTTGAATACTCCCTAGACCCCCGGTTTAACTTAAAAGCGGCGGATTACACAGGTAATAGCTTTAATGTTTCTAGTCAAGAAACAAACCCAAAAGAAGTAGCTTTTAACACTGACGGCACTAAAATGTACTTAATTGGTGTTGCTAGCGATGCAGTTTACCAGTATACCTTAAGCACTGCTTTTGATGTAACCACAGCTAGTTACGACTCTGTTAGCTTTAGTGTTGCTAGTCAAGACACAGCTCCTGTTGATTTAACCTTTAACACTGATGGCACTAAGATGTACATTCTTGGTCTTGGTAACGACTCAGTTTACCAATACAGCCTCAGCACCGCTTTTGACCTAAGCACTGCTAGTTACGATAGTGTTAGCTTTAATTTTTCTAGTCAAGACACATCTCCTTATGGATTAGCTTTTAACTCTGACGGAACCAAGATGTACATGGTTGGTGCTATTAACGACTCAGTTTTTCAGTACACCTTAAGCACTGCCTTTGACTTAAGTACTGCTAGTTACGATAGTGTTAGCTTTAATGCTTCTACTCAAGATGGTGCCACGGTGTCATTAGCTTTCAACACTAGTGGCACTAAGATGTACATTGTTGGTAATGTTAACGACTCAGTTTACCAATACACCTTAAGCACTGCCTTTGACTTAAGTACAGCTAGTTACGACTCTGTTAGTCTTAGTGTTGCTGGTCAAGACGCGACTCCGCAAGGAATAGCATTTAACAATGACGGATCCAAGATGTACATAGTTGGTGATGGTAACGACTCAGTTTACGAGTACGGAATGGGCGGCGGCTTTAGTATAAAAACTGTTCAGTACAGCGGAAATAACTTTAGTGTTGCTAGTCAAGACACAGTGCCTCTGCATTTTAATTTTAATACTGACGGCACTAAAATGTACGTTCTTGGTTTTGCTAACAAGTCTGTTTTTCAATACACGCTTAGTACTGCTTTTGATGCAACCACAGCTAGTTACGATTCAGTCAGCTTTAATGTTAACAGTCAAGATACAGACCCTTATGCAGTAGCTTTTAACACTAACGGTACGAAGATGTACATGGTTGGCGATAATAGCAATTCAGTTTACCAATACAGTCTTTCTACTGGTTTTGATTTAAGTACAGCTAGTTACGACTCAGTTAGCTTCAGTGTTGCTGGTCAAGATGGAACTCCTTTGAGTATTGCTTTTAACAACGATGGCACTAAGATGTACATATCTGGTAATGTTAACGACTCAGTTTACCAATATAGCCTTTCTACTGCTTTTGATTTAAGCACTGCTAGCTACACCAGTGTTAGCCTTAGTGTTTCTGGTCAAGAGGTAACTCCTTATGGAATAATTTTTAACCCTAACGGCACTAAGATGTACGTAGTTGGCACTGCTAGCGACTCAGTTTACCAATACAGCCTTAGCACCGCTTTTGATTTAAGTACAGCTAGTTACGACTCAGTTAGTTTTTATATTGGCAGCCAAGCCGCGGTCGCGACGGCAGTAGCTTTTAACTCTGATGGTACTAAGATGTACGTTCTTGGTAATAGTAACGACTCAGTTTTCCAATACAACGTAGGTTCCACCCTTGTCTCAACTCCCGTAGTTTACTCTTCTGACTACGCTGTTGCTGTAACTAACAGTGGCGGACAGATTGACTCTACGTTCTGGGCTGATGTTAACAGCACTACAGCTACTGAGTCTGTTGGCACGGGAGAGGTGTACTACGCTTACTCAACGGATGACCACGTTACATGGAAAGTAATTGATAACACTAACGGCGAACGTTCTATTGCCCGTAACAACAGTGGTACGTGGGAGTACAACAGCAACGCAACTTATGGTTCAGAGACGTGGGCTTCAGCTACTACTAACTCAGAAGTAGGCGCTTTAAAGCAAGCATTGTCCGTATCTGTCAATAGAATGACAGGCACACAGTTTGGTGCTGTATCAGATGCTAATCATTTAACTCTAGCTAACTCTTTAGATTTTATGATTGCACTGAAAAACGCCAACGCTACTAGCACCTCGCCTACGTCTGATGGCGTATCTATTAACTACGACGCTAACGCACTAAACCAAGGTGCTGTACTAGGTACTGACTACAACTGGGATTTCCCTACTAGTACTACCGTAAAGCTAACTAGCCTTGGTGACTACAATCTTAAAGTGAGGATTATCTAATGGCAAAGCGTACACCAGAAGAATTAGAACTTGCTATTAAAGAATGGAAGCGTCCTCGCACATCAGTAACTATGCGTCAGGCACGACTAGCACTGGCTCAAGCAGGGAAGCTACAGCTAATTGAAGATGCTATTGCGTTGATCCCAGAGCCTGACAAAACCAAGGTATCTATTGAGTGGCAGTACGGATCTGTTGTTGAGCGTATGTCACCTTGGGTTGCAACTATGGCTTCTGCACTGGGTATGACTGATGTAGAGATGGACGCTCTGTTTGAACTGGCGGCGACTCTGTAACATGAACGGCGCAGGAAGCACAGTTATGATGGATAACAGGCTTGACCGCATTGAGCAAAAGCTCGACAAGCTAACTGAAGCGGTATCTCAGATTGCCCGTGTGGAAGAGCAGCTGTTGTCTGCTTTCAAGCGCATGGATAGACACGAGAAAAGACTAGACGATCAGGAGGATGACATACGGGAGCTAGAGGGGGCTGTATTAGCTAACTCAAGTTCCGTTAAAAACGCAGAGCGATTCTTCTGGGTTGCTGTAAGTGCGTGTGCATCCCTTGTTGTTTACATGGTGCGATAACTTATGTGGCAAGCAATCATATCGCCAATTGCAACACTTCTAGGCCAGTTAATTAAAAACAGGGCTGAAGAAAAGAATGCAGTGCATCACGCCAAGCTGGAAGTTATCAAAAACACAGCGTCTTGGGAACAGCTTATGGCAACTGCCAGTGCTACCTCGTGGAAAGACGAGTGGTTTACTTTGTTGCTGTCAGCGCCTGTGGTTGCCGTTGTGTGGGGCATTGGGATGAACGATGTGGAAATACTAGACCGCATTGGTCTTGCCTTTGAAGAGCTTAACAGGCTACCTGATTGGTATCAGTACCTACTGTTTATGGCTGTGTCTGCATCCTTTGGTATTCGTGGTGCTGACAAGCTGCTTGCATTAAAAGGACGGAAGCAATAATGGCTGAATTTGGAGAAAGTCCCGGATACACCCAACAGTATTTTCCCGGTGAAACAGATTATGGAACTATACCGTCTGATCTTATTCGTGAGGAGCTTCTTGAGATAAAATTTGTTAGGGACTTTATTACAGAGTTTAAAGACAAATTAAAAGGAAAAGATGTTGGTGAGTTTTTAGAAGTCCTTGGTAGATATGGTTCAGGAGACGCCTCGCTAGCAGACTTAGAAGCTGTAGACGTTAGTGATCTGATGGACGTTGAGGGCTTTGAGGATTACTACTACAGTGTTGTACCTCGTTCTGACTTTCCAGAGCCAGAGACAGTATCAAACGTAGACGCGATTGACGCTGTGTTAGATGCTTTGCCTGACCAACTTAAAGGAGTTTTTAACGAACAAAATATAGAAAAAGTTATTGACGCAGTTTTTGAAGGCGGCATGGCTCAAATTAAAAGAGACATGGGTGCTGGTGTAGAGATTATATTTGACGAGGGAACGACTTGGAAAGATTGGAAAGTATTCGGTCCTCTTGCTATCCCCGGTGTGCCTCTTCCTCCCGGTATTTTTGACGTTACTCTTGGCGAAATTTCAGATGCTGTAGAATCTGTTGGTGGCTCTATTAGTGACTTTATAGACAAGATGAAAACAGATCCAATAGGAACTATAAAGGGCATTGGCGAAGGCATTTTAGAAAAAGTAGATAATGTTTTTAAGGGCAATGAAGATGATCCCGGTTGGGGTAGTACTCTAGGCGGTTTTGGGGATTGGGTCGTAGGTACACTAGGTGGTGGTCTTGGAGGTCTAGTTCTTACTGGTATATACGATCAAGTAAAAGGATTCTTTGAGCCTTCTGGTTTTCCAATCCCCGGCGGTACAGACGAAGAAGACGAAGATGATACTCTAGAATTTAACCCACAAGGGTTTACTCCTGATCGTGAAATTATTGTAGACCCATCACAACTTGATTTAGGCGGTCTTGATGAAGAAGTAAGAGGTTTTGTAATTGGAAGCGGTGTTGCAGAAGAAGAGCGTGATCGTGACATTATTGTAGATCCAGCGCAGACAACTCAAGGCTTTAATTATACTGATACTGGTGTTGTCAGCGACTCTGGAGTTGATATTGTTGAAACTCCTGACTCTGAAATAGTTATTGGTGGCGGTGAAGGTGTTGATATTGTTGAAACTCCTGACTCTGAAATAGTTATTGGTGGCGGTGAAGGTGTTGATATTGTTGAAACTCCTGACTCTGGGATAGTTATTGGTGGCGGTGAAGGTGTTGATATTGTTGAAACTCCTGACTCTGGGATAGTTATTGGTGGCGGCGAAGGTGTTGATATTGTTGAAGACCCAGAAGATCCAGATGAAATAGGTGGAACTGGCGGCGGCATGAGAGCAGCAGGTGGGGGTGGCGGTAGTGGTATGTTTGAACCACAGAGCATAGGACTTCCGGGTATGGGCGACCCAGCGCTGCTTGCTGCACTAGAATTTCCAGTTGTTAATTTTTTAGCTGACGCTTTAGCACAACAAACTAAAAATAATTTAATGAAAGGTTTGTTTGAGGACTACTTAGTATGACATATTTAGATTTAGTAAACAATGTCCTTAGACGTTTGCGAGAGGACGAAGTAACCACTGTTAACGCTAACACGTATAGTAAGATGGTTGGTGACTTTGTTAACGACGCAAAGAACTTTGTACAGAATGCTTGGGATTGGTCTCAACTTAGGTCAACCCTTACGATTACTACAGCTGCTGATGACTACACGTACTCACTCACAGGTTCACAGGACTACGGTAAGATCCTGCATCTAATTAACGATACGTCTAACTTGACTATGGAGTACCGTCCTCAGTCTTGGTTTGACGAGCAGTACTTGATTAATACACCTGCCTCTGGAGCACCTGAGTACTACACGTTCAATGGTGTTGACGGAAGCGGTGACTCACAGATTGATGTGTACCCTAAGCCTGACGGTGTGTATTCTTTGAAGGCTAAGATTGTTACTAGAAACACTGAACTGTCCGGTGACTCAGATACGTTGGCTGTTCCTAGTCAGCCTGTGATTCACATGGCAGTAGCACTGCTAGCGCGTGAGCGAGGTGAAACAGGCGGTACATCTACCCCTGAGTACTTTGCTATCGCTGACAAGTATTTATCAGATGCCATCGCTATGGATGCACAGAAGCACCCTGACGAAACCATCTGGTATACCCCCTAGGAGTACGTATGGCCCAGCCACTACAAAGTATTAACCTAGTTGCTCCTGCGTTTAAGGGGATCAACACAGAGGATTCTCCTATTGCACAGGATCCGTCCTTTGCTGAAATTGCTGACAACGCAATCATTGACAGGCGTGGTCGGTTGGCTTCACGTAAGGGTAATGCTGTTGTTACCACAGACAACACTGTTTTAGGTGTTGACTACTTGCACAATATACACGAGTTTTACGACAGTGCAGGTAACGAAGTTATCTTTAGTACTGGTAACAACAAGATTATGACAGGCACAACTACTCTGGTTGACGCTACTCCGGGGTCGTACACGATTACTGATAACGATTGGAAGATATTTAACTTTAACGATCACGCTTACTTCTTCCAACGGGGCTACGAGCCTCTGGTGTACAGCAACAGTTTAGGTGCAGTGACTAAGATGTCCAGTGTTGCTGGTGCATCTGTAACTTCTGCACAGTACGCTAACGAAGCCATTGCAGCTTACGGACGAGTGTGGTGCGTAGGTAACGCTAGTGATGACAACACTGTCTACTGGTCTGACCTGTTAATTGGTCACGACTTCTCTGGTGGATCTAGTGGTTCTATTGATGTATCTAAGGCGTGGCCTAACGGGTTTGACAAGGTCGTAGCTATTGCGGCACACAACGGACTGTTGATTATCTTTGGTGAGAACAACACGCTTGTGTACGCTAACGCAGAAAGCCCCGCATCTATGGAGATACGTGATG
>Ga0129345_1000467_pt1 | contig 14715 bp, 2 predicted proteins | sample CPBDNA_FD_94425 | JGI IMG/M metagenome (GOLD analysis project Ga0129345, IMG submission 94425) | Freshwater to marine salinity gradient microbial communities from Chesapeake Bay, USA - CPBay_Sum_20_0.8_DNA | ecosystem: Environmental > Aquatic > Marine > Coastal | place: USA: Chesapeake Bay...
AAGACCTTATTGAAAACAGCTAACCTAAACCCAATTTCACTGTATTGGTTTAGTCCAGTCATTTTATCGACTATTTTAGACCCTAGCTTAGATCCAGATGTTAATGCTAGATCTGTAAGCCATGTCTTAGCACCTTGTTTTTTAAAGAAGTTCTTTACAAAGTTCCCTCCTGCTGTAGTGCCTCTACCCTCCATAGCAAGAAAGTCCATCATGCCACCGTATTTCATAAACTCCACAAATTCTGGAGACATTTTTCTCATTTGCGCTACAGCCTTGGCGAAGTCATATCCTAATTGAAACATAGACATAGGTATAAAACTACTGTATGCACTAGAAAATGCTAAAACTTGGAAGAAGTCTCTAGGTGCATTTGTCAAAGCAAATAAAGGGTTGGCTCCAGTTGCCATTGCTTTAAGTAGTCTAGAACCTGTCCACTTTGAAATTGCTTGTTCTGTTTTCTTATCTACCCACTGAAGCTTATTGTCATACCACTCATCGTATATGTCTTTTCTGACGAATATCTTCTCTCTAACACCATTATTATAATAGAATAATGTGGAGAAGTTTGGCTTCTGAGTTAACGAAAAGCTCATGTCAATCATCTTCAACTGTCTGAGCCTTTTCTTCTCAGCTTTAGTTAAATCTTTCTTTCTTGAAAGCTCCTCAAACTCATCCAAAAGAGCCGGAAGTTCTTTAGCCATTTCTCGGTTAAGATCATTGTATGCTCTTTTCTTCTCTCTAGTAAGCAAGTAATTTCCTAGCAAGACCTCTGAGTCTATCATAAGTTCAAACAGTCGGTCTTGTCTGTCAAACTTGAACATCTCTTCATTGTACTCCTTTCTGCTTATTTCAACTTCTCCTTTGCCGTCATTTCTGTCTATGGTTGCATATGAATCATTAGTAGCTCCACGCAACTTTTTCAAAGGTCTAGAGTAGTTTAAATCTTCTGTAAGAATACCATCCTTTAGAGTGTCGAAGTTGTCCTTAGACAAAGAGAAGTTCTTTCTTACATTATTGAAAGCGTCTTTGTCTCTTATCAATTCTCCGTCTACATCATAAACATAAGACATAAATTCTCTAGGAGAGAACTCTATTCCCTTTAAATAATCGTACTGCTCTTGAGTTATTAAACCATTTTTTAAATCGTCATCCAACATTTTGTCAAAAGCAGCAAAGTACTCTGTTGCTCTATCGTCTATCTTGTCAAACTTCTCATCACCAAGCTTTTGTCTTAAATGCCTTAGAGAAGCTTTAGCACCTTCTAAACCAGTCTTTCCGGTCATTATCTCCGGTCTGTTTCTTATAGCATCAAGCTCTGCTTGTTTTTCGTTAAGAGCCTTTAACTTTTCTTTATTGTTCTTTAGCTTTTCTGTTTCGTTATCAGTTAAAGTGTCTTTCTGCTCAAGAGATTCTATCTCATTTTCAAGCTTATTTACTTGAGGAGTAAGTGCGTCATATTCTTTCTGAGCTTCAGCGTTTCTTTTTATTCTAGCTGTATTAGCAGATATAATCCTTCTAAACTTAATTATCTCGTCTAGAACCTTTTTCTCGCTCATTAGAAGACCATCATAAATCTTCTGATAAAACTCATCAAATATCATCTTAGCCCTACCAGGAGAGCCTTTCGTTGTTGCAAGCCTATCTGATATTCTCTGTATTTCAGCATTATTCAGAATGGACTTTACTCTACCTTGAAAATCAAAAAACCTTTTTCTTATCTGATTGACTGTTTTGTCAAAAGCCCTCATAAGCTTATTTCTCTCTACAGGGTCTTTCTTTCTGTCTTGAGGTGTTTCTTGACTTTGATTGTAGTACTCTTCATCAGATATTATTTGCTCTCTTATAACAGGCTTTTTCGATTGGTTTATTGGAGTTTCTCCTATGTATGATTGAACTTCAGAAGAGTTCTTTTTTACATTTTTAACGTACTGATTATTGTATTGAGACTTATCACCTTTTAAAGCTTTTTTGAATGGGCTGCTTTCTTTTCTGCTATTACTCCAGGCTAAAGGAACAATACTTTCCATTTCACTCGCTAAACCAGTAGGTGCTATTTCATTCACATACATATGAGCCAAAGCCGCCATGGTAGCAGCAGCAGACTTTTGATTGTTTAAAAGATCTGCTGGAGAATTTATTCCTAATTTTTTTCTTGCTTCTTTCGGAATGCTTGAAAGTCTAGTTTGAGTTAATCCAGCACTAACGGACCCTGTTCGTAATTTGTATCCAAATACGTTTACTTCATCAATTCCAAGTTTATTTAATTGAATTTGAGCTAAGTCTCTTATGTATCCATACTTACCTCTACCTATGACCTTACCATAAGTGCCAAAGGATGTTTCTTGCCCAAATATTCCGTAAGCAATTTTAGCAAGATTATTGTATTCATTGTTTGACAAGCCTGGATACATCTCCATAATCTCAGCTTTGTATAGAGATATATTCACAAGAAATTCTTTTGACTGTGAGTTTATATCAGCACCAGCGTGAAATGTAACTGGCTGGTATACATATGGCTTTGTCTTCGATGTAGATCTGTTTACATTTAAGTCTGAGCTTTCAAACCGAAGTGTACCCTCTGAAAAAGTATACTGATTATTTTGGTTGTCAGGGAGAACGAAGACCATACTGCCTGTATCAAATCCCTTATTGTTAGCCTCCATCAAACTTTCATACAGGAAGTTGATACAACCGTTTGTAACTCTGTTGTTATCGGTCTTGCCGTCTGAAAGAAGTTTTGATCTAACCGCATTTGCTACGTGCAAAGCCATCTCAGTAACTAATCCCTGTTCAGTTTCTAGTAAAAAACCCATAGAACCAAGAACATCTCCTTTTTGCCTTACTTTAAAAATACCAGCTCCAGTTGTCTTAGTTCCGTCATTCCAATTGGTTCTAGACTCATACCCTTCTTTTAGATATCTGACTCCGTTTTTTAACTCTGTAGCTTCTGATAATGAAGACTCTTTACCAGTTTTACTATTTATGTAGATAGATTTTATTTTTGTCTCTCTATCTCCAACAACCTCTCCAACTGCAACCTCAAAGGTTGTAATCAAAGAATCTCCTAAAAACAAGTGAGCCGAACCAGTAGACTTGTCTACAATTATGTATGGCTTTTTATTGTTTTTTTGAGACTCAGTTATTGTCTCAATATTGTTCTTTTTGTCAATCGCCTCTTGGTCTAAAGGAATCTCATCAAAAATTTCAATAGACTCAACTTTTATATTGTCATAAGCCATTGTTTTTTTAGTGTCTACACTTGTAGTCATTACAGCGTTTGACACAATCAACAAACCAATCAATGCTTTCTTAATTTTAGATGCAGCCTTTTGAAGTAGTGTCTTAGGTTCTGTTACCTTTTTATCGTTGATTTGATTTTTGACTTCATTTTCAACGGCATCATTTACCTCAGACTCTTGTATTCCCTCTTCTTTAGCGATATCTGACCTTTCCTTTTTGGATATGGATTTAGCAATTAAATCTTTTACGAACCCAGCTTTACCTGCTTGTTCGTTCACAATCCTACCTATAGCTGAAACTGCTTGTTTTGATACTGCGACCAATTTTTTAGCTATTTCAACGATTTTTACAGACGCATCATATGTTCCAGAAGCTACTGCTAAAACGAAATCATCAATAGCCATCTTAGCTTTTTCAGCAGCTTTACTTATAATTTCCTTTTCTTGCGGTGTAATTAGGGTGTAATCGTACTTACCGGATGGTTCTTCTTCTACTTCTTCCTCTACTTGCTCTTCTACTTCTTGGTCTATAGGGACTCTTCTTTCTGATATATCTTGTACATCTTGAGACTCAATAACTTCACCCTTAGAAACTTTTCTAGATAAAACATTAAGGAAATCAATGACTTCTTGGTCTTTAGCAGCTTGCTCAAAAATGTTTCCTCTACCTAGTAAATTAGATAATTTGTTTGCCCACTTTTGAACAAATCTTTTAGCTGTAAGAGAAAGAGTTTTATACTCTGAAGCCAATATGCCCGTAAGCTCTGCTAAAGCTTCTTCACTTTGAAGTCCGTCAGGGTATTTAGCTTTATGCTGTTCAAGTCTAGATTTAAGCTTTTTGCTAATTCTTGCGCTGTTTTCAACGCTCTTTAGCATTTCGTCTGTAATAGACTGAATCTCATTAAGACCCAACTTATTTAAAAGAACGGCATGAAAAACCTCGTGAGCTACAGTTCTTACTGTTGCCTTGTCTAGATTTATATGAATCGTATTAGTGTCGAAATTAAACTGACCGCCTTGATTAGACTTTCGTTGATTCTGTTGAGACACATAACTTTCCTCGTTTTCATGCACCACCATCTTAACATTAGGGAAGTTCTTTGCTAGAGACTTCAATGCTAACTTAGCAGCCCTTACAACTCTTTTTTGTTTTGTTTTATCTGAAAACGGAATCCGTTTAGAGTTAATCTTATTGTCTAAAAGGTCGTTTAATGATTCTTGAGTTGATGGAGCTTGCTCTACTTCTTCTTGTTCTTGAAGTACTGAATCTCCCGTTCCCTCTTCTTGGCTGACTTCAGACTCTTGAACTTCCCCAGTGTCTTCTTGCCGTCCTTGCTCTTCAGTATCCAGACGTTCTTGTTCGGCAGCTTTCTGATCATCTTGCTTTTGTTTAAGTAGTTTTTCTTTTGTGGAATCAAATTCATCCTGTGTGTAAGGAGTTCCCTCGCCTCTTTCTTTGGCTAATTCATCTAAAACCTCTTGGTCGGAAACGGAAACCTCCTCTTCAATAACGTCTTCTGCTTTTGTATCTTGAGGCAAGAATGGCTTTATTTTATCAGCAAGTTCGGACATAAGTTTTTCTTGTCCAATACCCATCGCCTCAACCTTAACTTTTCCACTAGCAAGATTTCGCATAAACTCATCATTAGACATGCTTAACCTAGCCTCATCGTGAGTAAGTATATCAAACTGACCGTCAGGATACTTTACCATAAATACATCAACGTCTCCGGTCTTAACTAGCTGAGAAACTTGTTTTTCAAGACCCTTAACCTTTTCTTCAGCCGCCTTTTTCAACCCAGGATCTGATTGAGATTCAGCAGATGCTTTAGCAGCGTTAAGCTTCAAGTTCATCGTGGCTAATAAGTAGCTGTTCTTGTCGCTTAAATTATTTTCTTTTGCCGTTTCAATAGTAGACAAACTAATGTCAATAGCGGATGCAGCTTTAGTCGCTTGCTCTTCTGTTATTCTGCCCTCTCTAAGTTGAATGTTAACAAAAGCCCTAGCAAAGTCCTGACCATGGTTTACGGTCATTTTAAGAATAGCTTGCTCCATAGCCGCTTCACTAAGCTCTCCCATGTTTACTTTCATGGCAAGGGTTTCAGCTAAACTAGCAATTCGCTCTTCTTTAGTCTGTGTATTGGTATCCATTGCAGCACCACCACCACCCATAAGCATGGTTGTAGGTGCTACGTTCATCAATGTATTTTCAAAACCTTCTACACTAGCGTAATCAAATGCATCTGAAAGTTGCTTGTCATCAAATATTGCTTTCTCAAACAAACCTTGAGGGAACTCTTGACCCATTTCAGCAGCAGTCTCTATTACACCTCCGACAGCACCTCTAGTAAGAATGTTGTTTATTCCTACTTTGCTTAGTTTTACGCCAATATCTCCAAAGAAGGGTAGCATTTCTAGTGCGTACATAGGCATAAGCATAACCTGTCCGTTCAATGCCTTACTTGCAGCTTCTTCGGCTTTCTGAACACTTCCCGTTTCCTTAAACATTCGGTCATAAGTGTCTTGAGTAATAGACATTGTTTCTACTCCCCAACCAGCAGTACCAGCGGCTAATGTTGTAAGTGTAGCTGGCGCACCAGTACCCCCTGTAAGTGCGCCCACGCCAAAACTAGCAGCCAGCATAGGAGCCATTCCTCCTAAAGTATAACTTGTTGATTTAATTGCTTTTTTAGGATCAAGTAAATCTCCCCACTCTTTTATCTCAGTGTCTCCTATATCATAGTTCAAAGAAACTTGCTCAAAGAACTCCCCTGCATCATTCATGCCGAGACTCCTCATTATGTTCTTCATTTGACCAGACGCGCCCGATATTAATCCTGATATTCCTAAAGCACCACCAGTTAAAGGGGATCGCATAAATGCTCTAGCCTCCTTACTCACATTTTCAATATCCATAGCCTTATCTAAAGACTTAGCATATGCCTCCCTAAACCTGTCCTCAAGCATAGGGTTTATTGCTTTAGCCTTTTCTAAGTATTCAGCTTGAAACTGCTTTAATGCTTCGTCACGCTGCCTTTCAAATCTTTTATTTGCCTTGTTATTTATGGAGGCTACGTCTCTTGTATTGTCTGCAACGAAAGCATCGAAATTTGTTTTGTAGGAGTCATAAGCCGATTTCATTTCAGCATTGAAAGCATCTGCTTGTTCTTGAGTTCCTATCCAGTTACCATTAGCATCCATTAATGATGAATACTTTGATTCAATGGCATTTACAGAAGACTGATAACCTTGACTTATTCTAGAGGCATACTCATCAATTGGCATACCGTATTTCTCTTTAGCCAATTCTTCTAGCCTCCTAGAACTAGACGATTCAATATTATCTCTTAACTGATTCATCTGAATTGAGAAATCAGTTTCAAGTTGTTTTAGCCCTAACTGCTTTTTCACCTCGTCCTTAGATAGAAGTTGGTCAGCAGCCTCGCTAGGTTTTACTCCGAACATTTCCTCGTAAACCCCTTTCTCATATCTAGGCTTTACGGAGCCATACTTTTCTATAGCTCTTTCTTTGGCTCTTTCTGTAGTGGGTTCATACATGCCGCCCTCAAAAATCCTTTGAGCAACAGAGTTTAGCTTATCGCCTGTTACTTTAGATTGAACAGCATCTTTTATCCTCTGAAAGAAATACCCGTCTTCTGGTAGACCATACCTCATAGACTCCCTCCTAGCTAAGTCTCCTATTTTTTCTACATCAACTTCACCTGACTCGTTTAAAAAATCATTGTAGTTATCTCCTACATTTTTATTTACGATTTCTTTAATGTCAGGAGTTGTATCTTCAACAAGTTGATCAGACTTTTTACTTAAAGCTGCCCTTTCTGCTTTCAAAGATGCTAACCTTTTATTTCTTTGCTCAACTAATCCTCCCGTAGCATAAGACGCTCTGCCACCTTGAGATGGAGCTTCAATTTGAGATATCCTAGCATCTAAATCAGAAAGAGCTTTTTGGTTTTCTTCGTATAATCTAGCAGTTAATGATTTATCTTCATCGACAGGGTTCAATAAAGCCCCCATCCATGACTTTAGACTTTCAGCAGCCTCTTCGTCTCCTGCCTTAGTAAAGGCATCTATCTTAAAGTTTTTTTCCTTGTCTCCGTATTTTACTTTTAGTCGGTCAAAACCAAAACCGGTAGGAGAAAACTCAAACCCACTTTCAGCAGGGAATAACCCCTGAAGACTTTGAACCACCTCATCCTCATCTTGAGACATAAGGCTTCCGGTAATTGACTCTAAATTAGAGGGGTCTGGTAAAGCAACCTCAGTCTCTATAGATTCTAAATCGCCACCTGGTATAGGGGATTCTGAAACTGAAACTTCGGTTTCGTCTTTTTTTTTTACGTTAGTATCATTAAGAATCCCAAGTGGATCATTGTTTTTTTGGGTTTCTTCTTTACTAAGTATTCCTAATGGGTCTTTTATGTTGTCCATACTAATCTTTATATGCTGCAATTTGATCAACGGTGTATCCCATGTTTAGCAAATCCTTCTCTGAATATGTTTTACCACTTATTGTGTATGTTGATGAAGTTGACGATGAAGATGATTTACCAAGTGGTGCAATGAAGAAATCGTTGTAGAAGTCTTCATCAGACATTCTAGAAAATTTAGATTTTCCAGAACTTAGCTTAGTTTTAATGAACTGTCTCTTAGCCTCTGAATCCCTTATGTAAGCTTTCAAACGAGTCTTGCTTGGAATATTTTCATATTCTCCGTCTTCATTTAAAGATCCCATTGCTGTAAATACAAGATTTCCATCATCATCCGATTCTTCTTTAGCGAACATGTTTACTTCGTAAATAACTTCTCCAGTATTGTCATCTACAAAAGTTTTTAGGATTTCAACAGGGAAGTTTTTGCGGTCAAAATCAACCTCTACGACAGTACCATCCTCTTTTTCTATATAGTCTCCTCTAGATATGTCAAGTGGTATATTCTTGCTTGATCCAAATGTCTTAGATTTAGTGTACTTGAATATCTCCTCTCCTGGAACTTCTATGTCTTCTTGTAAGGTTGTTTTTACCCAATCTTTAAACTCTGCAAGCTGCTTAATTCTTTTAGTCTCATCACTTTCCGAATCCCAATCATACTCAAGAACTTTTGTTTTTTTACCGTCAGGAGAAGTTACAGTAATCTCATCACCAGCCAAAATTCCTGTTGGCGATACTGCAAACCCAAGACTTTCTAGTAAAGGTTTTAATTTTTTAGCCCCTTCTTCTTGCTCTTTCTCGAAATCTTTCTGACTTAATCCTGACGTAGGGTCGAACACCTTGTCGTACTTGGTCTTGTTTTCAGGTGTAAGGTCTCTAGTTGTAACTGATTGTGACATTACCACTTGCTCGTCTGGAGTTGTGGTACCAGGAGCGAAATCACTAGCACTTGGTGTAGTTGTTTTTGCCGCTTGAATAGGGTCTGTAACTTGCTCGTATCGGTATCTACTAGCTATAGGGTCTAAAGCTTGAGCATACCACTCTTGCTTTTGTCTCATTTGATCAGCAGGAGACATGCCAGCTAAAGTATTTATTGGGAAACCTTTGCTCCTAAAGTATGCTAGTTCTTGTAATCTGTTTTTAGATATATCTGATGCTACAGTTGATATGCCTTGGTTGTAAATTTGCTCTGGGACCTCTGCTCTTAGATACCTTGTATTGTCAGATCGACCCATTATATTTAATGGATTTCCAGCTTTATCGAACATAACTTGCCTGTCAACATTTTTGAAATAGTCATCTATCAACTTGTTATCGTCAACCAATTCTTGAAGTGGTACGTAAGAGTATATACCATTTTCTGATATATCTCCATATCCAGCCTCTTCTAAGGCTCTAGCATAATCTACATCAGAGACATCTCTATCGTTTTGCATTGCCTCCAAAGCAGGGTCGTAATAAATACCACCCTTTTCTATCTGTGTGGATCTAGCCTTGATTTCATTGTTGCTTTGAATGTAGTTAGACATATCCATGTTGAAGTCATTAATAGCCTTGTACATGCCAGAATAATCTTCATTATTATACATGGTTTGAACCTTATCAATCGTGTCTGCGTATTTTATACGAGCATCATCATGGTTTCTCCAAAAGATTTTGTCTTCATCTAACGTAACCTTGCTCAGAATGCCGGCAAGTTCTTTAGCTTTTCTCTTCTTCTCTTTCTTCTCGTCTTCAAGCTTCTTCATCTTCCTAGCATGCATCTGACGATATGGGGTCATATCGACCTCAAAGTTCAATGCAATACCAGTACTTAGTGGGTTACCAAAAGGTCCGTTTGCCATGATTATTCGAATGTATATGTTCCTGCATCAATACCACCCGGAACTGTAGCCCCCGTAGAAGTAGTGTTAAAAAATGGACTAGTTGAATTGGTTACCATATCAATTGGTTCAGTATAACCCATATCTCCAAAGTAATTTTCAGCATTGAAATCCAATTGAGGCATAAATCCAGCTTGATATTCTGATTGAGCCACAGGGCTATCAGTAAATTGACTATAAGGGGCATCAGCAAACATTCCTTGATAATCCACTTCATCGGGTGGCGTTCCCATTAAAGTTGAATCAGGAGTTCTCTCCATAGGTCTGTTCTTCTGCATTTCTTTAATTTGCCTCTGCTGCTTTGGGGTGTAAGTTGCATCGTCAAGACCTTCTTTCCCCTCTATAGCCTCTGCGATTGTCGCTCCAGTACCTGCAAGATTCTTAAAGCCAGCTTGTGCAGCTTGACCCAAAGCAGTTTGTTGAGCCGTTAACATTTGATTAAACGACTGAATGTTCTGATTATCTATAGCTTGCATTTGACCTGCAAGTTGAGCATACTGACTAAGGCTTTGACGTTTAATCTGTGCGTTCTGTGCAGCAAGAGCATTCATTGCCTCAGTAGTTCTTATCTGAGATACAGCAGCGGCTAGGTTACCCAAGCCCCTCTGTTCCATCGCACGTTGTGTTCTACTTTGAGCAGTTCCGATTCTTTGTTCTGCTACCGCCCTTTCAGCAGGAGTCATGCCTTGTTGAGCAGCCCTCCTTGCTATTCCCGTTGCTGTTTCTAAATCAGACCCTGCTGAATATTCTTTTGCCCCCGGTAGTTTGGATAACTGATCCATTGAGACACCCATTTGGATGCCCCCCATTACTCCTTGTACTACTGCGCCAATCCAAGCCATATTACGTTATTTACAAATATACTTAACTTCTATAGATCCTTAATCTTTCTCTTAGCTTCACAACAAAGTTGTATAGCCTATTATACATTTTCTTTTCAAAAAAGAACTTAACTCTTATAAAGTCACCCATCAATGATTTAGTATCTCCAGAAGGGTCTCCACTTTGGGTAGAGTCATTCTTTATCGGAGACCTCCAGTGGTCATCATGGTCATCAAACTCACCCTTATTCAAGAAGCTTTCCTGATTGAGTGTTTTGAACTCCATTCTATCAGGCTCATTGTCACTTATAACTTGTGTGGCTACAAACTTCTTGCTTGACTCTGGTAGATAGTTTACTACACCCTCAATGTAAGCGTCCTCAGACAACTCTCCTGCTTCTGTAGTATACCAAGTAGTGTACTCGCCTTTTCTATGCTCATAGATTCTATTCTCTACTGTTGGGTGTGCCGACAAGAACTTGTTCTTCCAAGGGAAGTAAATCTTAGGCATGTGTGAGTAGAATGAGCTAAACCCATTTGTCATCTCATTGAATGCAAGTGTAAAGTTGGAGTAGTAATCCCCATCATCTCTTGGAACTCTTACCCAATAAGACTCCCAAGGACCTGTGCCTCCAGGCTCATTTAGCTCCGTAGGGTTGTGCGCTTGAACACACAGATAAACATCAGGTATTTGCTCAAAAGGATAATTTATGAATGTGGTGTTAGCAACAGTGTCCCCCACATTGTATTGATCTATTCTAAGGTCACTTAACTTCCACAAGCCCCTGCTTGCCCTATATCCCCTCCAAGTCCAAATGGCTTCTTTGTACTCATCATCCCATACAGCACGTACTCCTTGGTTTACGTATGGAGAGTCTTCTCCTTCAGTCCATCTAGCATCGTTCTCTAGGAATGACCTAAGACCCTTTACGTCTGAAAGCACAACGGTACCGTCAGCACCAAACCTCATAATTAGTTTGGACTCTTGGTTAAACCAGTAAATTACATCTTTACCACCTGGGCTTCTACCCTTTATTACAGACCACTTGTGTTGTGTTCCGTAGGCAGAAAGACTTTGACCATCCCTTGACAGAACAGCACCGTCTCCAATAACTATGTTCAACCCCTCTGCAACATCTGTCTGTAGTTGACCCGTTGCGTGGAAATACTGAGCCTGAAACTTTCTAGGCTGCAACGTAAACAACTCTCCATTGACATTCTTGTGTGAAATAATCTCACCAAATGTTTGGTCTATATCCTTAAAGTTTAACGGAAGAAAAGATTGATTCTTGTCATCAAGCGTTTGCTGTTCATACTTCTGACTGTAATCTATTCTAGACGGTAGGTCTGTCTGTTGTTTGAGTAGCCTATCGTTTATAGAGTTGTAAGAAAGGATTCCGTTTTCTGGAGTATATGATGGATTGTATCTGAAGTTGAAACCAAATCCTGACTCATAGTCTTGAAGCCAATCCCCTGGATTAGTTGCGTCTGAAGGATATAAGAAAGCGTCAGCATCGTCAGTCCTCATCTGAGCGTTAATCCTGTTTTGAGAATAGAACTTCATTCCACCACCCCAACCTGGACCCTCATTATTAGAGAAGTCATCTGTATTCCAACCGCCTTCTGCTAAATCTCCATTCACCCTTCTAGCACCCAAGTAAAATGACTGAGTAAAAGTGTCTCCTCCAAATATTTTTAGTTGGTTTTTTTCTACCAAGCCATTTACGTCAAAAGAAAGCTGATCAACTCTAAATGATTTTCCAGTATCAATATATATAGAATCTCCAGTAGCACCATACTTACCTCTGTTTTCTTGAAATAAGTGTATGTAGTAAACTCCGTAATCAGTATTCTTATTTGGAGATTTAACACCAGTAAGTTGGTCTCTTAGATTTGGATCAGAATCTCCATCGACTCTAATTACCAATCCACCTTTATTTTTCCAAAGATTTTCATATCTAGCATATGGTCGGCTATCTAAGTCTCCAGGACCTGACCCCTCCCAATTTCTAGCATGTGCGCTATATCCTTTTCTGAATTTAGCGTCAGGATATATGGAGTCTGAACCACCATCACCTATTTCATGGGTGCTTTGAATGTCATATTCATCATAGGTCGTTCCAAAATTTTCAGCACCATACTCTGTATAACCAGAAGGAACAACGGCATCATTTACAAACAATCCGTTTACAAAGTCACCTTGATGGAACTTTGACACCCTATATTCTCCAAACACATGAAGTTTTGCGGCAGAGGAAACATTTGACTGCCCCAATAATAAATCTGGAGCGTATATGGAAAGTATTCTTCTGTTTACCCAAAACGGATAGTAGTGATAAAGAACATCTTGTTTAGCATCAGATATCTCAAGCGCACGAGCAGCTGGTTCATTACCTAATCTAACCATGGTTCCAAATGGCTGACCGTGTTGACCAGTAAAACCTCCAGTTAAGTTTTGCCCTGTTCCAGGTAAGTTCGTTGGATTAGCATCCTCCCCATAATAGTAAAGGGGAGTAATATTGTGGAAATCTATATTTCCTCTATACTCAAAATCTGGGTATCCTAAATTAGTTATACCCCAATAAGAATTCAACGAAGTCGGGGCTGGACCCAATATCTCTCCAGAGTACCAGCACCTATAAAGACCTCCAGATGCATTTGGAGTATTAGGTAGCGTATTAGTAGCTGTCCCAGGAGGGGATATTTCCCAATTAATGCCTCTACTCGTAAAATATGAATCATCATATGTGTAGAAGTTATATGTCTTCCAGCTAGGAGTAACCATAACTGTGAATATAGCCCCCCAGTGAATCATGCCAAATGGTCTAATTCCAGCTTGTTGGGGAGACCCGTATGCAAAGGGATACTCGTGAAAAGTCCCTTTGAATGTTTTCCAGTTAAAAGGAGGGTCAGCCGTATGCTCAGTCAAACATAACGATGGCAATACATTTTTGTATATGTCTCCGTCCATAAATCCATAAGCTAATGGAAATGTAGGGTTTTCAATATCCAAATTAGTACCAACATCATTACTAAATGTTACCGTTCCAGTAGATGGGGTATAACTTAAACCAAGGTAGTTGTTAGTGGTTATCTTATTAATAGTATACTCCCCATTGCCCTGAATGTTAATCTCATTGGTGGTAGATCCCATGCCAACAGAAAGAACGGATGCTCCCGTAGCCAATACTTCAGGAATACATTCTACACGAACAATCTTTATCTTATCTATTAGGTTTGATAATGGTTCTCCATTTATCTCGTAGGTAAAGTCAAACCCAAAGAACTCTACGTAAGCTACTTTTACTCTAGCTGTATTAGGGTATCTAGGATTTACACCGCTACTTGGGTTTACCGGACCCCCTTGAATTGGGTCTTCTGGATATGGTAACTGATTATTGAAATCATATATGCTTTCTGTCAAGTCATAATTGGTCAATAAATCACTACCCGTCTGATCTCTTCGGTTATCATTAAATGGGTTAACCGTATTTTGTGTGTTGAAGTCTATTTTAATATCGTCAACCCACGCAGCTTCTGACCATTGTCCATTATCAGTCCACCTAACTTGAACACCAAATCTGTAGGTTTCATTAATCATGTAACCTAAATCATCATGTATGGTGTGTACGTCTTGGTACTCCCCTATCTGAAACTTGGTAGATTCAGTAATGAACTTGTTTTTTATCCTGTGCTTAAATGTCTTAGCCCAATCTCTTATGTCTCTTTTTGGTTCTTCTTGCAGATTTGAAAAGACTAGCCTGTTGTCTATGATGTCCACATTCAAAGCCTTCTTAGGGGTCTTCTGTAGACTAATAGGAATGTCTGCAAGGTCTACTGCAAATGCAGTTTCTGAACCATTATGGTTAATTACCATAGAGTTTGCAGTAATGTCTTGCTCTGAAAGAACAAAAGCAGTAACTACATCTTCTACATAATCTACGTAACCTAAAGCTATATACTGGAAGAATCTTCTATCTATGTCTGATATAAGAATCCTATTTAGCTTACCTGTGTTTACATCAGCATCGTCACCATAAGCGGTTCCACTTGGAGTCGCTGAGTAAGCACTTACAATATTGCTTAAATACGAGTATGCTGATTGGTTACCAAAAAAGTCAACCAAATAACAGAAGTACCTTTTGTTTCCTGATTTAATAGAACCTCCGGTCATCTGCTGATACAGTTCCACATCAGCACCTATTTGTGCGGCAGAAACTTCAGATTGCTCTGAAACTATATCATAGAAGTAAAAGTTTTCGCTGTTGACGAAGTTTAACGCTCCATCTGTTTCGTAATCCCCATAGTAATAGAAAGCCCTTCT
>Ga0129345_1000468_pt1 | contig 14706 bp, 12 predicted proteins | sample CPBDNA_FD_94425 | JGI IMG/M metagenome (GOLD analysis project Ga0129345, IMG submission 94425) | Freshwater to marine salinity gradient microbial communities from Chesapeake Bay, USA - CPBay_Sum_20_0.8_DNA | ecosystem: Environmental > Aquatic > Marine > Coastal | place: USA: Chesapeake Bay...
AGTCCAATTGGATCATTTTGCAAGATTGGAATTGAATCGAATAGTTCAACTATTGAAGAATAACCCAGAGGTAGTCTTTGAAATCATAGTTCATACTCATGGTTATATGGCATACGCTACTGCGGAAACTTTGACGAATCAAAGAGCGGAACAGATTGAAAACTATCTATCGAGAGCGGGAGTTAAACCAGGTAGAGTAAAAGTAGTAGGAGTTGGAAAAAATTATCCTAAATTGGCGAATCACAATTATGAGAATAGAAGACAAAATCAGAGGGTAGAAATTCTAATTAAATAAAAGATGAGTAAAGTAATTACGGAGCAGCAAATAGAAGCGGCAGTAGATTGGTTGGAGATCAATGATGATAGTTTTGAAAGAACGCTCTCTCAGCTAGAGGAAAAACAGCCCATGGTTTTGGCCTACCTTTTATCTGATCATACCCATATTCTTACTCAACCAGAACGAGAGTATTTATTGTTTCTAGCCATTTCTATTTGGAAAAGTTTAGAACTTGCAAATAAAACGGAGGAGATGGAAGAGATAGATGAAAATACGATTGGAGAAATTGAGGAAATGCAGTGGGGAATGTGGGGAGAAAGCAAAGGGAAAGATTTTTCTTCTAAATTAGACGTTTTTTTTGAGAATTCTCCCCAAGAGGAACTTCTTGCATTTGTTGAAGATGCTCTTGAGGAGGAGGAGGAAAATGAAGATTGGCTTACGTCAGAAGGCAGGGAAGCCATTTTTATATTTTTGGTTACCCTAATTCATGTTTTCGATAGTTATATTTAATCTGAACGAAGGGCCCTTCTCAATATTTTACCAACATTAGTTTTGGGAAGCTCGCTGATAAATTCAATCTCTTTTGGCACTTTATAGCCGGTTAAATTTTCTTTACAGAATGCTAAAACTTCCTTTTCAGAAAGATTCTTCTCTTTTTTTACTACATAAATTTTTACTGCCTCTCCAGATTTTTCATTTGGAATACCAATTGCGGCAGCTTCTAAAATCTTGGGGTGAGTAGCTAGGACTTCTTCGATTTCATTTGGAAACACATTAAATCCGGATACTAAAATCATGTCTTTTTTGCGGTCTACAATGCTAAAAAATCCGTCTTCATCCATTTTTCCAATATCGCCAGTGCAAAGCCAACCCTCTTTTATAGCTTCTTTAGTCGCTTCAGGCCTATTGTAATAACCTTTCATAACTTGAGGACCTTTAACTTGGATTTCTCCAATTTCTCCAGTTGGAACTTCTACCCCATCATCATTAACGATTCTTACATCTGTAGAAGGGATAGGGAGCCCTATGGATCCAATTTTACAGGTTCCATCTAAAGGATTTACGGTGACTACTGGAGAAGATTCAGTCATTCCAAAGCCTTCTGACAAGGTACAACCTGTTACCATTTTCCATTTTTCCGCAACAGGTTTTTGAACAGCCATTCCTCCTCCTACAGTGGCTTTCAAAGTTGAAAAATCTAATTGGGCAAAGTCTTTATGATTGAGCAAAGCATTAAATAGCGTATTAACCCCAGAAATCAAAGAAATAGGAGCGGATTTAATGGCTTTAATTACAGAATCCAGGTCTCTCGCATTAGTAACCAATACCGTTTCTGCCCCAAAGCTCATTAACCCCAAACAATTGACAGTAAATGCGAAGATGTGATATAGCGGAAGTGGGCAAAGTGCAATTTCTTTTCCTTCGTCCAAGAAAGGGAGTAGCCAAGCTCTGATTTGAATCATATTGGCAACTATATTTCTATTGGTAAGCATAGCTCCTTTGGAAATACCTGTAGTTCCTCCTGTATACTGCAGAAGAATAACCTCATCTGGATGGTTTTGCCGTTCAGGCAAAGTGAACCTTTTTCCTTGTTTGATAGCTTCGGAAACAGTTACCGTATTAGGCAAGACATAGCGTGGGACCATTTTTTTTACCTTTCGCACTACAAAATTCACAATCTGCTTTTTTGGGAAGCCTAGCATTTCCCCTATGCTGGTTATAATGACCGTCTGGATTTCTGTTTCTCTAATTATTTTTTCAAGATTGGATGCGAAGTTTTCTGCGATCACTATAGCTTTGGAGCCAGAGTCTTTAAATTGGTGTAACATTTCCCTTGGGGTATAGAGAGGATTGGTATTAACCACCACTAATCCCGCTTTAATAGCGCCAAAAAGTGCAATTGGGTATTGGAGCATATTGGGCATCATCAGTGCAATTTTATCACCAGGCTTTAAACCCCTCGATTGTAAATATGCACCAAAGCTGTTAGAGAGCAAGTCTACTTGTTGGTAGGTAAGGGATTGCCCCATACAGGTGAAAGCTTTGTGGTGGGCAAATTTTTGAAAGGTTTCTGATAGCAGATTTACTAGGGATGGATATTGATCGGGGTTAATATTAGCAGGTATTCCCGCGGGATATTTTTTTAACCAAGGTCTTGCTTCATTCATCATTTGTAAGCTTTAATTTGACTTGGAAAATACATTATTCTAGATAAAAAGAGTACATTTGCACCGCTAAAATTATTTATTAACCCTTAAAAGCATTCTTTCAATGCTGACAGAAGAAAACAACGAGGATGCAATGGCACCTCAAGAAAATGAAAATGTTGTAGAGTCAAATGACCAAAGTGCAACCAATCAAGATGATGATTCAACTCCGCAAGATGAGGAGGATGAATTAGAATTGCCCGAAGAAGTAGATTATGCTGCTGGAACTGCTCATGATGATTATGACTGGACAGGTGGAGCACGGCAAACTGCTGTATACACTTCAGAGCAGCGTTCTAAAATGGATGATGAGTATTCTGCTACGCTATCTTCCCTTATCGAAAATGAGATTGTCTCCGGACGTGTAACCTCTATCCAAGATGGAGACGTATTACTTGACATTAACTTCAAGTCAGATGGTTTAGTTCCTTTATCAGAATTCAGAGATAATCCTGATTTAAAGGTTGGGGACCATGTAGATGTTTATGTTGAGATGCAAGAGGATGCAAGGGGCCAATTGATTTTGTCTAGAAGAAAAGCCAAGTTATTGCTCGCTTGGGAAAGAATTGTTGATTCTCATGTTAATGGTACCGTTATTAAAGGTACGGTGATTAGTAAAACTAAAGGTGGTTTAATTGCTGATTGTGGTGGATTAGAAACTTTCCTTCCAGGGTCTCAGATTGATATTAAGCCAATTATAGATTACGATATATATGTTGGTAAAACCATGGAATTCAAAGTGGTTAAAATCAATGAGGCAATTAAAAACGCGGTTGTTTCGCACAAAGCGCTTATCGAAAGTGATTTGGCAGAACAGCGTGAACATATAATCAGTGGGTTGGAAAAAGGCCAAGTATTAGAAGGGGTGGTTAAGAACTTAACAGATTTCGGTGCTTTCCTTGATTTAGGAGGTGTTGATGGATTATTGTACATCACGGATATTTCTTGGGGAAGAATTAATCACCCAGCTGAAGTATTAGAATTGAATCAAAAAATCAATGTTGCAGTTCTAGATTTCGACGAAAATAAAAAGAGAATATCTCTGGGGCTTAAACAATTGCAACCGCATCCATGGGAAGTATTAGATACGGATATTCAAGAAGGATCTGTAGTTAAGGGGAAGATTGTCAATATTGAAGATTATGGTGCTTTTCTTGAAATTATGCCTGGAGTTGAAGGTTTGATTCACGTAAGTGAGGTGTCTTGGAGCAATCAGCCTATTAATGCTAGAGAATTTTTCAAATTAGATCAGGAATACGAAGCAAAGGTTGTTACCATTGACAAGGAGGAAAGAAAAATGTCTCTTAGTCTGAAGCAATTAACTAAGGATCCATGGACAGATATTGAATCTAAATACTCATTGAATAGTAAGCACAATGGTGTGGTGAAAAATCTTACTCCTTATGGAGTGTTCGTTGAATTAGAGGAAGGTATTGGTGGAATGGTTCACATATCTGATTTGTCCTGGACAAAAAGATATGGACATCCATCAGAGTACACTAAAGTAGGAGCTCCTATCGATGTAAGCATTTTAGAAATTGATTTGGAGAATAGAAAGCTATCATTGGGCCACAAGCAATTGGAAGAAAATCCTTGGGACACCTTCCAGACTGTGTTTCCTGTAGGTAGCTATCATGAAGCTACGGTATTGCGAAAAGAAGATAGAGGGGCGATTGTTCAGTTACCTTATGGCTTGGAAGCTTTCTCTCCGAGCAAGCACTTGAAGAAGGCAGATGGCCAAATGGCTGAAATAGAGGAGGTCATTACAGTTAAGGTGATAGAGTTCAACAGGGATGAGAAGAGAATTCTAGTTAGTCATCTACGATATCTTGAAGATATCAATAAGGAAGCAGATGAAAAAGTAAAAGAGGAGAAAGCAAAGGAAAGAGCTGAAATTCAAAAAGTAGTTAAAAAGACGCAATCAAGTGTAGAAAAATCTACTTTAGGTGATTTAGCAGATTTTACAGAGCTAAAGGAGAAAATCCAAGATTCAGACGAAGAGTAGTATTTTGTAAAACAGCTATTTTTTCTAAAATCCTGCTACTTTATTTTTTAGTAGCAGGATTTTTTTTAATTAGGGAGGATGAATAAAAAAAATTACTCTTCTAAATTATTATTCATAGGAGAATATACGGTCTTAATGGGAGGTAAAGCTTTGGCATCGCCTCTTTCTTTATATTCTGGAAAGTGGTCTTATGGGGATGAGCAAGGATTTCATCAAAGAGACTTAAGAGAATTTAGTCATTATTTACAACAGACTGATATTTTCGATTTTGTTGACGCTCAAAATTTTGAGAAAGCTTTATCTAAGGGGTTGTATTTTGAATCGAACATACCAGAGGGTTATGGAATGGGAAGTTCAGGGGCCCTGTGTGCTGCATTATTGGATTTTTTTGGCCACCATGCAGATGACGAGGGTCTTGTCCAATTAAAAGAAAAATTAGGTAGATTGGAGAGTTATTTTCATCAGTCTAGTTCTGGATTTGACCCTTTAATTTCATTTGTTAACCAATCTATCCTCATCCATTCTAGCACACAAATGGAAAAGGTTGAAGTAAAACTACCGGATCCTGCTCAAGGGTATATTTTTCTAGTAGATACTGGACACTCCAGAAAAACAGGTCCTTTAGTACATTGGTTTACTGAGGAAATAAAGAAAAAAGATTTTCAGGCTGCTATCTATGCACGATGGATTCCTGCTACAGAAATGGCTATTGAAGGACTTTTAGAAGGTGACTTCAAAAAATTAAAAGAAGGGTGGATGACCATAAGTAGCTTTCAATTTGCCGAGCTTAAAAATTTAATTACACCTGAATTTAGAGAGATGGAGTGGGAACAAGATGGATGGGCTTTAAAATTATGCGGAGCAGGAGGAGGCGGCTTTATGTTAGGGTTATCCTGGGATGAAGGCAAAACCAAAGAATATTTTTCTAAAAAAGGTTGGAATATCCTGCCCTTAACCTTTTTGACCTAATAACCTAAAGTTCTGACCAATTTTCGCGATCTAAACTTCTATAGTGAATTGCCTCTGCAAGGTGTTCGATTTTAATCTCCTTACTTTCTGCCAAATCAGCCGCGGTTCTGGCCACTTTCAAAATTCTATCATACGCTCTAGCTGAGAGTTGTAATTTCTCCATTGCCTTTTTTAATAAAATTAGTCCAGCGCTTGGTAATTGACAAATAGATTGAAGCATTTTGGGAGTCATTTGCGCATTATTGTAGATCCCTGGATATTCTTTATATCGATTTTCTTGGATTTGTCGGGCCCGAATAACTCTTTCTCTTATTTTAGTGCTACTTTCATTCGCTTGATTATTTTGGGTTATTTTATCGTAGGAAACTGGAGTGACTTCGACGTGTAAGTCAATTCTATCAAGCATAGGACCGGATATTTTATTTAGGTATTTACGAACCAGTCCGGGAGGGCATACACACTCCTTTTCGGGGTGGTTGTAAAAACCACATGGGCATGGATTCATCGAAGCAATAAGCATAAGGTTAGCCGGATAGGAAAGGGTAGTTTTAGCTCTTGATATGGTTACCTTTCTTTCTTCCAAAGGTTGCCGCATGACCTCCAAGGCATATTTAGAAAATTCAGGCATTTCATCCAGAAAAAGAACGCCATTATGGGCTAGAGAAATTTCCCCTGGCATTGGATTGGCCCCTCCTCCAAATAAGGCGATAGCGGAGGTGGTATGATGAGGGGATCGAAATGGTCTTCTAGCGATCAGGGAAGCATCTTGTGGTAAAATTCCTGCTACAGAATGTATTTTTGTTGTTTCTAAAGCTTCGTGCAAATTTAGAGGTGGCAAAATAGTTGGTAACCTTCTGGCTAGCATCGTTTTTCCTGCTCCAGGAGGACCGATTAGTATTGCATTGTGGTTCCCTGCGGCAGCCAGCTCCAGAGCTCGCTTTATATTTTCTTGTCCTGCTACATCGGCAAAATCTATTTCCCAATCCATTTGATTGTAGTCAAATTCTGCTCTTGTTTCTACTATAGTTGGAGCTAAGGTAGAATGACCAGTTACAATTTCTATGGCACTTTTCAAATCTGTAACTGCATAAACTTCTATATCGTTGACAATAGCTGCTTCTCTTGCATTCTCTTTGGGCAATAATAGAGCTTTAAACCCATCTTTTCTGCCTTGAATTGCTATAGGTAGAGCACCTCGAACGGGTCTTAAACTGCCATCTAGTGATAGTTCTCCTATCATTAAAAAATCCTTTAGGCGATCAGATTTTATTTGGCCAGTAGCAGCAAGAATCCCAATGGCTAGGGGAAGGTCATAAGCTGAACCTTCCTTACGGATATTAGCAGGAGCTAAATTAATTACAGTCTTCATCCGCATCATTCGGTAGCCAATATTTTTAAAAGCAGAATCAATTCTTTGAAAACCCTCCTTTACGGCATTATCAGGTAGGCCCACCATGAAATAAAACTGCTTGCCAACTACTACATTTCCACCGGCATTAACTTCAACTGTAATAGTTCGTGCATCTACCCCCTCTAAAGCACTTGTAAAGGTTTTAATCAGCATAGGTTGTTTTTCGCAAAACTATGCAATTTGTAACATAGAGCTTGAGTTTTGGCGCAAGATGGCGCCAAAAGAACTGAAAATTAATAAGCTTTAGCAAATATTACCTTTCCTTTGGAGGGTTTTCCGGAATAAACACATTTCCCTGGACTTTTATCCTGATTATTTGGAATACAGCGAATAGTTGCTTTTGTTTTTAATTTAATTTCATTTTCCGTTTCAGCTGTACCATCCCAGTGTGCTTCTATAAATCCCCCCTTCTGATTTAGAATATCCTTAAAATCGTCAAAGTTATCCGAATATGTTGTATTTTCTTTTCGAAAATTCTTTGCATTTTCAAGAAGATTATTTTGAATATCATTTAAAAGATTTTGAATCGATTTCGCCAATCCTTCAATGGGCATCATTGATTTAGACTTGGTATCTCTTCTAGCGACTTCTACTTTACCAGCTTCAAGATCACGATTTCCAATCCCTATTCTTACAGGAATACCTTTCAATTCATTTTCAGCAAATTTATAACCTGGTCTTTGCTTTTCATCTGTATCGTATTGAACGGAAATTCCATTCAAATGGAGTTCTTTAGTCAACTTTTCTGCCAACTCATCAATAGCACTATTTCTTTTTGGTATTGGAATAATAACCACTTGAATAGGGGCTAGCTTTGGAGGGAGTACTAATCCTTGGTCATCTGAATGGGTCATGATTAGACCTCCTATTAATCGAGTGGAAACTCCCCAAGAAGTTGCCCATACTAATTCTTCCTTGTTGTTTTCATTTAGAAATTTAACATCAAAGGCTCGGGCAAAATTCTGTCCTAAAAAATGAGAAGTGCCTGCTTGCAACGCTTTTCCGTCTTGCATCAAGGCTTCAATGGTATAGGTTTCTTCTGCACCAGCAAATCTTTCGGAAGCGGTTTTTACTCCTCGGATGACGGGCATGGCCATGTGCTGTTCCGCAAAGGTTGCATATACTTCTTGCATTTGCTTAGCTTCTGCCTCTGCTTCTTTTTGAGTGGCGTGAGCGGTATGCCCTTCTTGCCATAAAAATTCGGCTGTTCTTAAAAATAGCCTAGTCCTCATTTCCCATCTAACGACATTAGCCCATTGATTAATAAGTAGAGGTAAATCCCTGTATGATTTAATCCAATCTTTGTAAGTATGCCAAATTATGGTTTCGGAAGTGGGACGAACTATGAGTTCCTCCTCCAATTTTGCCGAAGGGTCAACAATGATACCAGATCCATCCGGATTGTTCATCAGCCTATGGTGGGTAACCACGGCACATTCTTTTGCAAACCCTTCCACGTGCTCAGCTTCTCGACTAAGAAAACTCTTGGGTATAAACAGTGGAAAATATGCATTTTGATGACCAGTTTCCTTAAACATAAGATCTAACTGGTTTTTCATTTTTTCCCATATAGCAAAACCGTAGGGCTTAATTACCATACAACCTCTTACAGCAGAGTTATCAGCTAGTCCTGCCCTTTTCACAATATCGATATACCATTGTGCGTAGTTTTCGTTTTTAGGAGTTATTGCGTTTGACATGTATATTTTTATTAATTTTAACTTCTTAGAAAGGATCTTTAAATAAGTTTTAACTAAAACATAAAGACAAAAGTAATAATTTAGGTGTTGTACAATCAAATCATATAGTATGAAAAAGGCAATCTTACCAGCAATTCTTTGTTTAGCGTTTGTATCAGCAAATGCACAATTTGACGATATTTATTTTGATCCAAGTCAAGACAAACCTGCTCAGACGGTGGCGACTAATTATGCTGGGTCTAACCAATTATACGCTGAAGATATTGAGGAATACTATGATAACGATTATCAAGAAGGGTACGATGATTATGATTATTACTATACTGCCAGAATAAGAAGGTTCCACAGACCTATGTATGGGTTCAATTATTTTGATCCATTTTACTCCGACATGTGGTACTACGACCCGTCAATGGTTAGGATGGCACCTGGAGTGACCCTTTTAATTCACAATAATCCATGGTCCTATAACCGGTTTAGATCTCTAAACTATTGGAATTATAGAAGTTGGATGAATTCTCCGAATTTATTTTGGCATGATTACGGTTATGGGGCTTTTGGTTATGGAAGAAACTATGGATTTGGAAGTCCTTATGGAGGATTTGGTTGGGGTGGCAGGAACTTATGGAATCCATACTCTGGATGGGGGTTTGGCTCATTTGGTGGATTTTACCCGACATGGGGAGGTGGCAACACCTATATTCAGAATAATCAAATTAACATAGTAGATAACTCTAGGACCTATTTTGGAAGAAGAGGCAATACATCTAATTATCTGCCAAGGTTAAACGATGGAAGGAGACCAGAAGCTGCTACTCCGACAGGAGGAGTAAGAACAAATACTAGCAGAACTGTTGCGGGATCTACTTTGACCGCTCCAAGACGTCAGTCAACTATTAACTCAAAGCCTTCAGACCCAAATTCTAGAACTAGAATAAATAGTGGTCAAAAATTACCTACTTCCGCTGGTACTATATATGACAGAAATAGAACCATCTCTAATTCGGGTAATGGAAATAAGGCTGTAGGAGCTACAAGGAGAACTGGGAATACTCAGGGAGTTACCTCTCGCAATTCCATGCCAAGAACCAATAGACTCAGCAATAGCAACACTCGACGTCCTACAGGAGCGTCTTCATCTTCAGGTGTAAATAGATCTTCCTCTGCACCAAGTAGATCCGTTTCACCACCTTCTCGAAATTCCTCTTCAACAACCCGGTCTTCTTCTGGAGGAGTAAGAACAAGTTCAAGAAGAGGCAATAACTAAAAAATGAAAAAAATTCTACTTACCTGCTTTCTAGGAGTAGGTTGCTTTTGGGTGGCCTACACTCAGGGATTGGATGATATTGTCAGGTACTCTTTTCAAACTGATGTTTCATCAGCAAGAGCATTAAGTGTTGGAGGGTCTTTAAATAGTTTGGGAGCAGATTTTTCCTCCACTAGTGGTAACCCAGCTGGAGTAGCGCTCTTTAGAGGAAATGAACTGATGTTAAGCCCATCTTTTAACATACAAAAGGTTGGAGCTGAACTCTTGAATACTGATATACAAGGTGAAACTTTTACAAATCAAACTAAGTTTTCCTTGCCCGGATTTGGAATGGTATTCGTGTCTCAACCTAGGGGCAGAAATAAGATTGAGGCGTTTAATTTTGCATTAGGTTTTAATCAATTATCTAATTTTAATCAGCAGTTTAGGTATTCCGGATTATCTAAAGGATCTATTATGCAATGGTATCAAAATCTTGCGAATAATTTTGGAGTAGATCATTTTGATGCTGGGATGGCTTCAGATGCGCAATCAATGATTTACTATGAGAATGAAGATTATTACGGGATTGATTACGATGAGGCACCTAATGAGTTAATTTTAAAAAGTCAAGAAGTTACTACATCTGGTTCAGTCAATGAATTTGTACTTTCTTTTGGCGCAAATATCAATGAGAAAATCATGCTAGGTGCAACTATGGGTATTCCATTTGTAACTTTCAACAGATTCAAAACATATAACGAAGAAGACCCTGGAGAAGGATTAGATGGTAATATTCCTTATTTCCAAAGTTTAGAAGTACGAGAAAACCTGACGACAACAGGACTTGGTATAAATTTAAAATTGGGAATGATTTTAAGGTTTAGCCAAGCTTTTAGATTCGGTTTGTCCTTTCATTCCCCTACCGTTTTAAATTTGGAGGATACCTACAGAAATTCCATGGAATACACTTATCTAGATGGAGATTTAATTACAGGAGAAGGAACGACCCCAGATGGATTATTTTCTTATTCTATTATAACTCCTTGGAAAGCCATGGCAGATTTTGGATACATTATTGGAAAATCAGGATTCATAACTGCACAAATTATGTATCTCAACTACAGTAATTCAAGGTTTAAATTTGCAGATTTCCCTCAAGATGAATTATCAGCTAATGCTGAAATCAATGATTTTCTTACTCAAGCTATTAATTTAAAATTTGGAGGAGAAATAGCCATCGATAATTTTAGAGTTAGAGGCGGTTTAAGCTTTTTCCCATCGGCTTATTCAGGTGATGTCACAGAAACCTTTGGAATTCATTTTGGATTGGGATATCGTTTTAGCAAATTCTACTTAGACTTGGGATATAGAAATACATCTAATAATCAAAGGTATGCTCCGTATTACATTGATTTGCCGGAGGTTCCACAGCCTTTAGTTGATAAAAATTATCAAAGTAACTTGTTAATGTTTACTCTAGGTTCTAGATTTTAATTTTTTAACGTTTCTAAAGAATATTCTTCAGTAAATTTTGTGCTGCGGTGATTTCCTTCACCAGATTATCGTAAGTATTGGTTGAAACTTCAGTAAGGGGAATTCTTAATTCATTTTCACACAGCCCAAGGATATTAAGGGCCGCTTTTATACCTGGAGGATTCCCTTCCTTATATAAGAGAGGATGGATATCATGAAGAGCTGAATTAATTGCCATAGCAGTATTTAGATCTCCTGATAAAGCTGTATTGACCATGGTGGAGAATGCTTGGGGAAGGGCATTAGCAATCACGCTAATTACACCTTTGCCGCCAATAGCGATGAATGGTAAGGCTGTTGGATCGTCTCCAGAAAGAATAGTAAGGTGTTCAGGACAATTTTTTATTAAAGTCATAGCTTGAAGCAAATCTCCGCTAGCTTCTTTAACGGCGATAAATTTTTCGTTGGTATTGGCCAATCTAATAATCGTCTCCGGAAGAATATTAGAAGAGGTTCTGCCCGGAACATTGTAAATAATAACAGGAAGGTGAGAGGCATCAGCAATAGCTAAATAATGCTGGTAAATTCCTTCTTGACTGGGTTTAATATAGGCAGGCGAAGAAGACATAATAGCTGAAAAACCTTCTAAATTGTAAGCGCGCATACTTTCTTTGAGTCTCATAGTGAAATTGCCTCCAAAGAGTCCAGCCACTAAAGGGATCCGTTCGCCAACAACTTTTTTAGTAAATTCAAAAATGGAATTACAATCAGCAGTACTTATGTTTACTGCTTCACCAGTTGTCCCTAATGAAACGATATAATTGACTCCTCCTTGTATTACGTGTTCGATAATTTTTTCTAAGGCAGCATAATCTATTGCTCCTGATTTAAATGGAGTTACTAAAGCTACGCCTGTTCCTTCTAAAGGCAGTTTGTACATTTATTGGATGGTGTTTTTTAATAGAGAAAATATTTTTTCGAGTAATTCTCCTGGTTGAGGATTTTCTTTAACATCAACCATTAAATCATAGTGATTAAGGGATCCAGCAGTGCTTCCTGCTTTGAAATCCGCTTTAGTAATTGCTAGTAGATATTCCAACTGAGGGTTGAATTCAAGGGTAAGGTTTATTAACAAATCGTACCTGTTTTGTGCAAATGAGCCAGCTTCTCCCTTTAAAGGTTGTCCACACCAGTCTAAATCTTTATTCGTAAAAAAAGGGAAATTGAAGCTAGGAATTTCTTGTTGATTGCCTGGGAAAAACCCCAAAATGGTTACTTTTTTACCTTCTTTAGCCAAAGTTTTTCTAGCATTTAAGACTGTTTTGGTACTAGAGTGATTATTAGCTTCGAAAACAAACCCAATATTTTGGATTCTCGAAAAAGGTTTAACCGAAGGCTCTTGGATGGTCAATAATTGCCTTTGGTTCATTCCCTTTTGGAAAAAATAGGATTTAATCCGTTGTACTAATTGCATGTATTAGCAATTAAGTTTTATCTAATGAAGTCCTACCCATTTTAGCATATTTTTCAATCCTTAGCTTGATCCTCTCCCCTTCAGAAATTTCCTGAAGCTCTGTAATAGATTTTTTCAATTGCTTTTTTAGAAGTTTAGCCATTTCTTCGGGGTTAGCGTGAGCGCCACCTTGAGGTTCTTTAATTATCCCATCAATTAATCCAAAATTCAACATGTGTTCAGGTGTGAGTTTTAACGCCTCAGCAGCTTGCTCTTTGTTATCCCATGTTCTCCAAAGTATTGAGGAACAAGATTCAGGAGAAATCACAGAATACCACGTATTCTCCATCATAAAAACTTGATCACCCAGACCAATACCAATCGCTCCGCCTGATGCCCCTTCGCCTATGATTACGCATACAATGGGTACTTTGAGTTTAGCCATTTCAAACATATTTCTGGCAATCGCTTCCGCCTGACCTCTTTCCTCTGCCTCAATTCCTGGGTAGGCACCAGGAGTATCTATTAATGTTATTACTGGGAAGTTAAACTTTTCTGCTAGTTTCATAAGTCTAAGCGCTTTTCGATACCCCTCTGGATTAGCCATTCCAAAGTTTCGATATTGACGCATCTTGGTATTAATACCCTTTTGATGTCCAATAATAACAACAGTTTGTCCATCTAAATTAGCGATACCACCCACAATTGCTTTGTCATCTCTGAATGTCCGATCCCCATGTAATTCAATAAATTTTTTACACATAGTTTGGATGTAGAATAATGTATAAGGTCTTTCAGGATGCCTGGACAGTTGAACCCTTTGCCAACCAGTAAGATTTGAATAAATTTCTTTTCTAGTTGCTTTGATTTTATTCTCCAGCGTCTTTTTGGCTTCAGATACATCAATATCTGTTACCTCATCCAAGCTTTCTAATTGCTGGTAAAGCTTTTCTAAAGGTCTTTCGAATTCTAGGAAAATCATAGACGATAGGTTTAAGCAAAGAAATTTGCTGTTAGTTTTCTTAAAGTACGTTGAGCAAAATTACGAATAAGAGCTTAGTAATTGGATATGGGAACATTATTTTTAATTTTTTTAAAATAATGTTGGAGTAAATCGAAAGATATTCTATTTTTGCAATCGCTTCCAAACTAATGGAAATAGGTCCGGTAGTTCAGTTGGTTAGAATACATGCCTGTCACGCATGGGGTCGCGGGTTCGAGTCCCGTCCGGACCGCTAAAATATAGGCTTCACCGTCGTAGTGGGGCCTTTTTCATTCAAAATATTTCTTTATTCTCGTTCATTAGTCCTCAATTCAGTGGGTTCTCTTTTTTAGAAAATATTTTAAGAAACTTCCATTAAACAGAGTTTTTTTTACAAGATCTTGCTATGATATTCAAATATCCATTCGGGAACTTTGCAAATTAGAAAATGGCGGTTACCTTTAGTGACGTTAGTGCAACTGGCAATTATGGATTATTTAGATATACTCGTCAAACTAAGAAAAATTATTCGCTCTATTAATTTGGAGAGTAAAAAAATTGAAAAAGCCCACGGAATTAGTATTCCTCAGCTGCTATGCCTGCAATATTTGTCTGAAAAACCCGATTACCAGGCTTCTGCCTCCCAAATAAAAGAATTTATAAAACTCAATGCGAGTACCATTTCCGGAATTTTATCACGGCTTGAAGCCAAGGGCTTAGTTGCCAAACTTCCCAATAAAGGGGATCGAAGAGTGACTAATATCACCCTTACTGCAAAGGGAGCAGATTTGTTAAAAGCTTCACCTACCACCCTTCAAGAGAAATTAGCCAACCAACTTTCTAGATTATCAGAGAATCAAATTAAAGAATTGCATAACAATATCGATTTACTTGTTAAAATAATGGGTGCAGAACAAATTGATGCCTCGCCTCTCATTACTATAGAGGATGTAATTCCTTAAAAATCCGCAATAATTAAT
>Ga0129345_1000471_pt1 | contig 14684 bp, 15 predicted proteins | sample CPBDNA_FD_94425 | JGI IMG/M metagenome (GOLD analysis project Ga0129345, IMG submission 94425) | Freshwater to marine salinity gradient microbial communities from Chesapeake Bay, USA - CPBay_Sum_20_0.8_DNA | ecosystem: Environmental > Aquatic > Marine > Coastal | place: USA: Chesapeake Bay...
CCTCATTTTCCAGCATGTAAAGAAACTCCTCCCAGACTTGAGAGACAGGGGGAATAATGAACGCTGGAATCCCAAAGGTGATCGGAATCCACTCCCAGGCTGCCAGGAAAAGCAGCAGAAGCAGAAAGCTTCCGATCATCGCTTTTTTGTTGGAGGCCCCCTCGTTAGAAATCATTGAAGACCAGCTGCTCAGCGGATGAACTCGTTGGTGTAGAGATCATCGACAGCAGTTGAACGTCGAATGATCCCCTGGTCCAGGTAGAACTGCTGCAAGGCAGTCAGGCGCTCCACATCCATCTCGCCGAGAGTGTTCTGACCACTGTAGACATACTCCGTGAACATTCTGAAGGTCCCCTCCATGTCCTTCTCCTTGCCCTTGTGTTGGGGAACTGCCTTCACATAGTCAATGGCCGCTCCTGCAGGATCCTCCATAATGTCCCTCAAGCCCTTCAGCGTTGCTCTCACCAAACTTCGTACGAACTCAGGACGCTCTTCAATTACCTTGTCGGAGACAATGATCGCCTGAGCCATGCTGCGGAAGTGGGTGTCAGAGGGAATGATCTCGATATCCCACTCCGGTCGCATCTGCAGAGCCAGATAGGTCCAGTCTGGGACAGAGGCCATCGCATCGGCCTCGCCGGCGACAAACATTTTCCAGACATTGACCGGCCCCACTGCCTGGGCGTTCACATCATTCTTGCCCAGTCCCTGGGAAGCCAGCATGCCCAGCAGTGCAAAGAAGGTTGTATCTTGGAAGGCCAGAGTGGTGATTGTTTTTCCCTTGAGATCCTTGATGGACTCAATCCCCTTGCCCTTGTTGATCACAAGCTGCATCAGAGAGCGACCCCCAAGGACAGCAACTGCCTTGACGGGCACTCCGTTGGAGCGAACAAGAATCGGGGTGTCCCCGATGGCTCCTCCGACCAGGGCATTCCCAGCGCCTACCTGCTTGGCGACGTCGACACCACCCTTGGCTACCTGGAAGGTCACATTTAGCCCCTCGGCTTCAAAGTAACCACGATGCTTGGCCATCATCCAGGGAGCAAATGCTGGAAGAAATGCTGGCGCCGGGAGTAGATACGTCACGTCCTCCGCTGCCTCTGCAACTGGTGTTTTGGCTACGCTGGAAAGGATCAGGCCCAGCACCGCAAAAGCGGAAATAAAGGCTCGCTTCAAGTTTTTCATGTTTCTCCTTCAGAGATTGAAAATGAGGAATCTGGAGACTATGCCGTCGCTTGGTCGATATGCAGCAGGTCCATCAGGATCCCCACATATTCGTTCACCTTTGGGTGTTTTCGGCGTTGCATTGGATTCTCCCGATCCACTAGGTCCACCGTGATCTCCTCAACGATGGTTCCGGGTCGCTGGCTCATGACCAGCACACGGTCTGAAAGGGCAATTGCTTCCGTCAGATCATGGGTAATGAAAAGCGCGGTCTTGCCCTCTTCTGCCAAGGTTTGGCCAAGGTCCTGTTGAAGGACCATCTTCGTCTGGGCATCCAGCGCAGAGAAGGGCTCGTCCATCAGCAACACAGATGGGTCCACTGCCAGGGTCCGGGCCAAGGCTGCTCGCTGGCGCATCCCACCTGATAACTGATGGGGATACTGATCCTGAAACTCAAGCAGGCGGCAACGATCAAGAAGCTGCAGGGCAAGCTCGCGGCGCTGGCTCTTTTCACTTCGCTGAATCTCCAAGCCCAGCTCCACGTTCTGCCTGATCGTGCGCCAGGGCAGAAGCAGGTCCTTCTGTAGCATGAAGGCCACGTGGCTGTTTGGACGAGTGACCAACTCGGAGTCAACAAAGACCTGGCCCGAAGTCACAGGGTCCAAACCAGAACCCAGATTCAACAGGGTTGACTTGCCACATCCTGATGGACCGATGATCGTGACGACTTCACGGTCGTAGACCTTGAAGCTCACCTCGCGCACTGCTATTAGAGGGGCTTGGTCTCCTCGAACATCGAACTGTTTGAGCACATTCTGAAACTCCAGCCGCACTTGACGACCAGGAGCCTGCTCAGGAGCTGGAGAATTCATTGGACGGGATCACAAGTCTACAACCATGCGTTCTCCCTGGCAGCGGGAAACACAAAGCATTACCGTCTTGTTACTTAGCTTCTCTGCTTTACTCAGCACAGAATCTCTATGATCAGGGGTGCCCTCCAAGACTCGGGTTTCACAGGATCCACAAATGCCTTCCTGGCAGGAGTTTGAGATAGTTACCCCGTTTTCGAGCAGCACCTCCAAGGCTGATCTGTCTGCAGGTACCAAAAACTCTCTTCCTGAACGCGCCAGTCCCAGAAAAAAATCCCCGCTCTGTCCTTGTTCAGCTTCGGAGCGCGCTACAAAGTACTCAACATGTACTTGGGATTCAGGGATCTCAGCGACAGCTGCTTCGAATGACTGCATCATCGCTGGGGGCCCGCAACAGTAGAGGTGTGTCTTTGGGGTTTGCTGTTGAACAATCCCTGGGATGTCAAGAAACTGCCCCTGATTTTCATCATCGATATGCAAGTGATACATCGGGGAAATTTCCTCGAGTTTTTCACAGTAGGCCGCCCGGGATCTCTCTCGGGCAGCCTGATAGACTTCAAACTCCTTCTGCAGTTGAGCAAGCTTTCTGGCATGGGAGAAAATTGGGGTGATGCCGATCCCACCGGCAATCAGAACTGTGTGCTCGGCTGACTCATCAAGTACAAAATTGTTGAGTGGCGGATCGACCTCGATGATTTGACCAGGTCGAAGCTGGGTATGAATATGTCGAGAACCGCCGCGGCTCTTGGGGTCCATTCCAACCCCGATGCAGTATCTGCTTCTGTCAGCCGGATCATTGACGAGAGAGTAGCTTCTGGAGATCCCATTGGGCAGGTGAACATCAATGTGGCTCCCTGAGGTAAACGCAGGCAGGTCGGTCTCCCCTCGAACTTCGATCTCCAAAACGTCTTCAGCAATCCACTCGATACGCTGGACCCTGAGCTTGAGGGATGAGGATGATGCGCTCATTGATTTGATTGGTTCAAGTTTACGTCCAGGTTTGCGAAGGCATCGACCTCCACCAGCAGATCTGGAAAGGCAAATCCACTCACTCCAAGCAAGGTGGAACAAGGGAAAATTTTCTGGAAATATTGTTTTCTTGCCTCATTGACCTCAGCCTTTCTGTTTACATCAGTTACATAGATGACCAGCTTGTAAAGGTTACCCAGGTGCCCACCTGCTGCTTCAAGCTGGTGCTGGATCTTTCGAAAACAGGCCTCCGTCTGAAGCTGAAGGCTTTGGCCTCCCTCCGGAGACCCATCTGACCCACGAGCGGTAACCCCTGAGAACACCACTTCCTTTCCAATAACTAAACAGTTTGACCAGGTGGCATTGGAAATCTCTGGCACGACCTCGCATTGGACTTGCTCAATCTTCACTGAAGATTTTACGTTCATGCAGCTGTCTCCTGCAGGGCCTCCAATTGTTCAATTGCGAGGGCTTTCCACCTGCGACGCAGGCGAACGATTCCAAGATCATGCTTGTAGAGGATCTCATGATCCCTGATGTCGTCATCCATGTCTTCGAGCATTGCTCTGTCCTGCTCCAGCACTGCCCAATGTCGTGCCTCGAGACGGTTCTTGTAGAGAAAGCGCCACGTGTCCCGCTGCCAGCCAGAGACCTTCCGGCAGCGCCAGTGGAAGACACCAGCGAGCTTGGGGGTGATTGGGGTATACATCCCGACAATGTGAAAATTACCCCCGGGACCGCCGGTTGCTGGATAGGGTATCTCCAGCCGCATCCAGTGAACTCCAGTTTCACCCCATTCGGTCCAGTCGAAGTTGATCCCACGCTGGCCAGTTTTTTCGAAGACAAACCCTGTGTCTGTCTCACGAATTTGAAAATCTGCCTGGGTTTCACCGAAAGCCATTGAATGGGATTGTCGGTGCAAGTAGACGCCATGCATCGGGTCCATCACATTCTCACAAACAAAGCGATAGTCATTTCCCCACTCTGCATAACATAGGAAGGAGCTGTACTCAGGAGAGGAGAGCTCCTCTGGAAACTCAAGCTTCGGTGGTTCCGAGTGAAGCTCATCCCCGACATAGGCAAAGATCGCTTCGTGTTGTTCAACACAGGGAAATGAACGGACACACTTCAGCCCCTCCAGATTGCATCCAGGGCTTCCGGGTACTGTGACGGCGGTTCCAGTATGATCCACCTGCACTCCGTGATATCCACAGGCGATTCGATCATCCATCACAATCCCTCTTGAGAGAGGAGCACCCCGGTGAGGACAGCGATCCTCCAGGATGTGGACTTCCCCCTTGAGATCTCGCCAGAGCACCATCCGAATCCCGAGTCTCCGCAGTGAAATCGGCTTATCCTGGACAAAGTGAGACGGACAGATCGCCCACCAGTTGTTTCTCAACCCTACCTTGAGCAGCTCCTCAACTTGCTGATCTGATACTTCCATCTGATCGCTCCCTTTGTATTTTATTGGCCAAGACGGCGCATTTCTGATTCATAGAGATCTAAAGACCAAGCCTGACCACCTGGAGCTGGGACTCTTCGGTCATTCAAGAATTCAACGACAGCCTCCAATTCGTGAATGCCGGCTGCAAAAGCCCTTTCAAGCGAATCAGCCAAAAGATTTTCATAGTCATCAGGCGTTCGTTTCCTCGCTTGATGTGGATCCAGATAGGGTTGTGCTACTGTCATTGTCCCCCCTTGCGCACCCGTTCCCGAATCCGCTCTCTGACAGGCACGAAGTCGTAGCTGGGAAAACATTCTGTGCGGAATACTCCCCAGGCAGATCGCTCCAGCTCCACGTTCAACTCGGCCAACTTTGACGGTGGAAGCTTGAGTGTGACAATTTGCCCAAACCCCATAGCTACATACCAGGAGACAATTTCAACTCCATTCACGGGGAAACGCTCCCACCAGTCCGCGCTTTTGAGCTTGCTCTGGACCGCCTCAAGGTTGTTGGACTGATCGTGCTTCAGGAACACGGTCAGCAGCATCGTTTCAGCAGAATTCTCTGATTCTTCGGACATCGTCTCTCAGATTGAAAGTGTCTCAAATTTGATTCAAATGTTTCAGGTTTGAATACCCTTGTTGGTGAAAAGGTCAAGTGAGCTAAACTGCTGAAGAACTACGGTCGGCAAAAGAACTCAAACAGAATGAGCAAGAAGTAGGTTGTTTTGAGCAATTTTTTCTCGGCCACATTTAAATCATCATTCTCTAAAATTGTGATTTGGTGGGCCTGATTGAATCACTAAAGCAATTAGCTGATTTTTTTGTAGATTTTTTTGAAATGCTGAAAACTGAAGAAGGAGCTATTGGAGAGGGAAAATTAAGTTTGGAGCAAATCTGAAAGTGCTGAATTATTCCCGGATACCTGGGCCTATCACTCTATGGGACTTACTCCTGAGAGTTGGGTTCACTTTGGGCCGACTCTCAGCTTAAATTATTGAAAAGTTAACAGGGGTCTGAATCCAAACAGAGAAACACCCCCAATGTGTGTAAATGCGCGCTTTTTTTTCAATTTATAACCTAGTGAAATAATATAAATTATTGATATAATTATATAAAAAATTTTAAAAGGGGATGCAAAAGGGGATCTGAGATTTTTCAGGCAGGAAAACACAAATAAAACATCTCAAAAGGGGATCTGAGTCAGGGTTAAAAATTCCCTGCTTTCCGAGGAGTTGAGTGGGATTGGAGATTTTTTCAGTTGTTTTCTTATTTGTCCCAAAAGGGGATGTGATCCAGAGTTGAAAACTCCCCGTTATCCGAGGATTTGTGTGGGATTGGAGAGATTTTCAAATGTTTTTCATGTTAATCCCAAAAGGGGATGTGAGATTTTCAGTTGTCATCTGGCAGAGAACCTCACAGTTATTCTAATTCAAATGAAAGACTGCAGAAATTATAGGTACTGACTTGGAATTTTTCCCTAAAACATGGGGCCTTCAGATGAAGCCAGTAATGTAGATCCCTATCAAGATATCCATGCCCAAAGCAGGGTCGCCAAATGAATTTGATTACTGCGTTGGGAAAAGTAAAAAAGTTTTACAAACTAAGCATGTGTCCCACTCATGTCTTCAGTTACAAAACTTTTTTCAAGATTGAAAGGGCAAATTCGAGGAGGTATTACGAGGTCTCTGTTATGGCGTCTCTGAAGCCCAGAGAACGCCGACTTCATTAAATTTCGCCCGCAGCTGCCTCAAAAAAATCCTGGTGAGCTCAGCGCCCACTGAAAGATCCGCCTTGCAGTGCACCGTGGAAGGCATCGTTTTTTGGATAAAATTTTATCATCAAGTGATTGTGACAACTCCCACAGAAAACATGTTTGCCAGCGTTTGTCCTGTGTCTATATCCCCCGTTATTCATGTGAACTCCGCAAGCATAGCATGAACCGCAATGGTACGTCGGTTCATATCGTTTACAGTTCTTTTTCAGTGATCTCAGGCTGATTGATTTGGTGAAGCAGGTTGCGCTCTCATTCCTCTTCAGCTGAATTCTTCTTTTACCTTTGATTGAGAGATAAGATCTTAGAAATATTGTGGATTCAATCCTCCTGGATCTTTTCTCTTGAGCAGAGATCTTCTGATGTAAGATGGAGTGGCAATCTAAGCAGAAATTCTGAATCCCTCGATTGGTAGCATGCTGAAAAGCGTTTTTGGTAATGAAGAATCCGCAGCTAAAGCAAGTCTCGGGATGCTTTAAGAGAAGGTAATTGGGGCTTGTAAGAAAAATTGATTCCATCCTTTTTATTAGTTTTGATTTTGAGCACATATTTTCCCCTGAAGCTGGTAATTCCTTGAAAAAATATTGATCAAACTGCTCCCCAAATGCTTCAATGGGGAGCAGTTGCCTAGATCAAGCTGAGTCTGTTCAAATTCTTTTGCTTACAGATCAACTCTCTTCAGTCCGCTTTCGCCTTCTGAGATTTTCAACAATTCTCTCTCCGTGACGACTGGAATCCAATCCTGAAACTCTGCGGTTTAAGGATTCCCGATGCCTCATGAACTCTTGTTCGCTCATCGCTCTACGGTTCCTCTGTCGGATCTGCTGGAATCGCAAATCTGCAGAATCATCATCACGCTCGCGCCTTTGGGGTTGCGGGAAAGCAGACAGGTTGATCACTTCCTCTTTCTCCACCAAACCAGCTCCAACGAGCTCTTCAGACTCCAGGCGGTAATCTTGACCGGCTCCCCGAGCAGGAAAGCTTTCCAGTTTCGCATCAAGTAGAGTCTTTAGCCAAGCTTGAGCCTCTTCCACTGGGAGTTGCTCTGTTTCTTCTTTTGAGCTCCTGGCGAGCGCATCAAAGGAGTAGCTCTCCACCAGCTTTGTGAAGACCTTTGCGAAGTTTTCACTCCTTGAGAGATACTCCAGGCCAGCCAGCTTGCCGTCGATAGCAACGAGGATCCCTTGCTGCCCTTCGATGAGCTGAAAGGATTGGGTGTAGTCTTCAAGGTTCTGTTTTTTGCCTTCATAGACATCGGCCATTGCTGAGGTTTCTGATTCGACAGCCATGCACATTTGAAGATTTCGAATATCATCCCAGACCTCACCCTGATTGGAGCGATGCCCCATCCCCTTCTTGAGAGACTCGTGCACATTGCGCATCTTCCCGGATTTTCCGCGAGCAAACATCATGTGCTCAGAGGCTTTGAAACGGCGAGCTTCCATGGCCTCTTTGGCAGCTGCACGCTCCTCCTCGGCTCTCAAATTCTCACTTTGCTCCTCACGACTAAAGAAGCCTTCCTCCATTCGATACGGGTGATAGTTTCTCCTGGGACCTGAATAAGACCAACGGCCTTGCTCCGTGCAACTGACAGGGATCTCCATCTTGGCCTCAGGCGGGATGAGCAGAGTGGTATTGAGGACCCGGTTCTGCTTGGCTCCGATGAGCTCCTCTCCATCGAGAATCAAGACGAACTGCTCAGAGTGGTTTTTCAGGAACAGCTCGGGGACAGACCCGGACTCTGAGATCTCGGTGATCTCAATCCACTCGTTGTGTAGTGCCTCAGCGAGCATGACATACTCTTGCTTTGCTTTCAGTCCGCTCAAAAGTGGAAAGACGGTCAAATTGTTGAAGTGCTGTGGTTCATTGAGCTTGAAGTGCTCCAAGGTGAATTTTAGGAATTCATTCATAGGTGGTACTCCATCATGGATTGGAAAAGTTGGATTTCATGAAGCGACGAAGAGTACGCAAGCAGCTCCGCTGGACAAAAAGGATATTCTCTTTCTTGCCAAGCGAGCGCTTTGATTGGGAGCAAAGGCTTTGGGCTCAAGCATAGGCTCCCAGAATAGCCTCGGCGATTCGCTCTCCTCCGAACTCAGAGGGTTCAATCACAGAGACCTGGCTGTAACACCGCGGATCCTCACAGACGATCCGGAGATCGATAACCTCCAGTTTGCGCCTGCTGGCCTCCTCGGTGATCACATCGTTAAAAAAGCGGAGCACCAGCATGACCTCCTCGGCTACGGGTAGCAGATCAGCAGGCAATCTCTCTAATGGCATCTTGTTGTAAATCGTACAGATCCGAATCAGTGAGGGAGCGTAGACCTCCATCAATCTGTCGAGAACCAGACGATATCTACTCTGAAATCCAAGGACAAAGGGGCTCAGTTTCTTCAGGGCGTGGCAGACCTTCTCTGAGTCTTCTGAGAGTACAAAGCTGCTGTGCAAAGCGTCGTTGCCTCCGACACTCAGAACTGCAGCAGTTCCTGCATCTACGGACTCCGGTATCTGTCCTAACGCTCCCTGGCTGGTGTGGCCATCTTTGGCGAGCAGCCCAACGGGTACGTTGACTAGCCTCTGCACCTTGTGAGTCACTGATTGAGCGTTTGAAACATAGGCTTTGTTGTCCAGGATCGAATCACCAAGCAGATGAAAAGCGATAGGGGAGCAACTCATAAATCTAATAAAATATATTTTATAGACAATAATCAGATAAATGATTGGTGTGTGTCTCAATAAAAAATTAGAAGGATCAGTCTTTTAGTTAACTCTCAGACAGGCTCTTCTGCTCCCAAAATTAATAGGTCTGAGAGCAGATGAATGGGCCTGTTCGTAGACTTCAACAAGCGCGCTAGCCTGAATATATTATTTTCATCCCCCAGTTGCTGGAGGCTGAGGACCTCTCCGATTTATTCTTGGGGGAAGATCGAACCTGAGCTCTTGCATTAAGGAGAAGTCTCTCTTCTCAGAGCGATGCTCCATTTCATTCAGTGAGTCCTTACGCATCCTCAATTGAATGTTCTTGCGACTTCGCTCATTGATCGCATTGGAGACTCGCTCCGCAACAAATCCAATTTCTCTGAGAATGGTTTCTGTACCAGCAACGCCTTGACAGAATCGCGTTAGAAAATAGTACTGCCTCTGCGCGTATTCCGTTGCCTCACGATAAGCCCGATCCCGATTGAGCTGCATGCAGTGGTGCAGGATCTGGGTTTTCCAGTGCTCAGCAATGAGACGAGCCAGCTCGAGATTCCTCTGCTGCTGGTCGTTGTCAGCTCCGCGGGCGAGTTCAATCCCCAGTGAGATCTCTTCAGTTAGTCTCACTTGTTCTCCGCCAGCAGACTTGTATTCAGCATGGATCACGAGGGGGATTTTTGAACCTATCTCTCCAGATGGTAAGGTAACCACAAAGACCAACATGCGTTTAGCTTCACTGATCAATGAACCGAGAATCACCTCCAGTCCATTGTGCTTGGACATAGTGCCATAGCGCTCGAGCAAATCGACTCTAACTCCCTCAGCTCCCTGAATAACGACCCTCACATCTTCGAGGACCGTCTGGCGGACTTCGCCTAGCTCTCCCATCAGAACCTCGGCAATCTCCTGAGGATGTTCTGCATCATGCAGCCTTCCTCCACCAGCTTCAGCCATTTTTTCGAGCCACTTCATTTCATAGTTGTCCCTGAAGCCGACGCAGCTGGTGCTCATCCCGAGCTCACGCATTTCAGAAACATGCTCACAGAGTTTGTCCACATCAAGAAGGCCCTCATTGGCTCGGCCGTCACTCAGGAGGATCAGGTGGTGGACATAATCCTGGTCTTCTTCCATTACCTCGCTTAGCTGCTTGGCACCCTCAAACCATCCCCCGGACAGATTTGTCATTCCCCGGGTTTGAATTCCAGATATCTGCCGCCGAGCAAGGTCCTTCCCCTCATCACTCATGGTTACTTTTTGAAGCACAACCTCAGTGAAGGAATCAAAGGTGACCACAGTGAGGACGTCCTCCTCACTGAGTAACTCGGCAATTGCCAAAGCTGTCTGCTTGGCAGTCTGAAGCGGCTCTCCGTGCATGCTGCCGGAGGTGTCCAGCACCAGCGCTAAATTAATCCGAGCTTCCTGCTCATTCTCCTCGCGCACCATCTTCGGCGCCTCCAGTTCGCAGACTACGTGGCGGACACTCTGTCCTCTGTGCCAGGCGAGCTTGCGCTCCAACTGTGCTGAAATCTTCAGAGTCTTTTCAGTCATCATCCACTCCTGTGAGGATGTTACGGATTAACTCACCCGCACGTTCCATGCGAGCGAGGGTGAGGTCGTCAGGGTCTTTCAAGTGCAGCTCAATTCCCGGAGTGATCTGGATCACTTTCCAGGTCCTGGCCCTGCGGTAGCTGCTTTCAAAGTTTGGGTGCTCTGAGTTGTCCAGTTTACTGATCAGCTTGTTCATCGGGTTCAACAAGGATTCATCTCTCAGGGATTGATCCATCTTGAGAGATTTTGGCAAATAGCTCTCTCCGGCTTCCTTAGATGACAGGGGTAATGATTCAGCAACGAATTTCTCTTTGAATTTATCTTTTTGACTAAGCGATGACACTCCTGCTATGTCCTTTTTCCTACGTACAAAAGTCGGGATATTCAGATTCTCCATCTTCATCGAAGATGGCTCGAAATCTTCCTGAACAGAGTCGAGGTAGTTCCGAGCGCTGGACTTGCCCTTGGGTTCGACCCATGTCTCAAGTAACTGTCGTATTTCTTCTGGGCTTGCTACGTTGAGGCGTGCCTGGATTTCATCCAGCTTCAAGTTTCCCTTCAACACTGAGATCAACTTGAGGCGGTCAAGGTGAATTTCGCTGTAGTCTGCCCCTCTGCCTCTTTTGAGAGGCTTTGGAAGAAGGCCTTGGCTAATATAATAGCGAATAGTTCGAGCGTCGAATCCGGTTAGTTGGACCAGCTCGCTCATACTGTAAGTACGTTCCGTCATGGGTATCTCGATCAAGAAAACACGATCGAAAGATACTAAATTATTAAATCGACACTGTCAAGATATGCTCGAGATAAGTCTACTGTCGATTTAAAGACATTTAAATCTACAGGTTTGTGTGTAGATTTGGGAGGAGCGTAGAGGGAGTAGGATGGCAGGTATCATATCTTTTGCTGAAGTCCAGCATCGTAGGATTGGCTGAACCGCTAGTATTCATTAGGGTAAAACACTCCCTAAAAGATTCCCTAAGTTGGGGGCGTTTAGTCCAGTGTGAGTGATCATTGGTTGTTGTGGGATGATTAAAATGTAGAAGTTAATGCTTGCATTCGTAAATTATTAACTATAACTATAGTAATGTTTTGCTTGATTCACTATTCGCTCATATCTCAATTGGAAAAAAGAAATGGCTCACAACACCCGATCTAATCTAACCTCTAACATGAAGCAGCCATGGCACCAGTTTGGTGATCATCTCCCTAACGCGTCTGTTGGGGACCTGCTCGATAACCCAAATTACAACTACAGAGTCGTCAGCCACCCCCTGGAAGGAGCCGGTGGACTGAGAGCAGCCAAAAAACATGGTCTATGGAGAGAAGATACTGGTGAGCTGCTTGGGGTAGTCTCCCCAGATTATGAAATCGTCCAGAATGAGGTAGGTCTGAGGTTTTTTGAACCACTAGTTGCCAAGGGCTTGGCCTCGATTGATACGCTTGGCCTTTTCGCAGGGGGCAAGCGCTTCTGGATTCTGGCTCGAATGAACCTCACCCCGGTTGAGGTGCTTGAAGATGACTTGATTGAGCCTTATCTGCTCTACACACAGGGACACGATGGCCACTCTGCGATTCGTATCCAACCAACCTCGGTCCGGGTGCTCTGTAGCAACACGATCAGCTGGGCTCTCCAATCTTCAGAGACCCCAAAGTTCAGAGTGAGCCATCAAAGAGGTGTCTCTGAGATGATTGACGAGTTGCGTCGATACTACCTTGATTCCATGCAACTCTGGAAGTGCACTTCCGATAGCTACAGCCGCCTGGTAGAGCGAAGAAACCTCAACGTAGGTGAGTATTTTCAACAAATCTTGCTCTCCCAGAGCTTAGCCGATGAACATACAGCTCTGCTAAATAAGAATATGAAACTCCAGCTCAACAAACTCTGGCAAGCTTATGAGAGGGAAGCGCAGTGGTTACCAGAGGCAGCTAGAGGATCAGCCTATCACGCTCTTCAGGCGGTCACACACTACACCGCCCACCTTAGGGGGCGGGATTCGAAAACCAGACTTCGTGAGAATTGGCTGGGAGAGTCAGCTCGGCTGAGGCAGACTGCCATGGATTTTGCGCTTAGTGCTGAAGCTGCCTGAGTCAGACTTGGAATTTTAGATGTCGACCTGAGGTGCTCAGCTGATGATTACCCAACAAGTAAGTGAATCATGTTGATGGAAGAGTTCCTGGAGCACCTTAGGAATCACAATTATCGTGACTGGTTGATTGTCAGAATGGCCAGAGAGACCAGATGGCCTCTGGAGGAAGTAAGCTGGATCCAGGTTGAGGATTTGAGAGGATCAGAGGTACAGCGTCATGACGGATCTAGAGCTCTCATCTCTGAGGAGCTGATTGAACTTTCACTGAGCTACCGTCGTCAAGTGACTCATCCCAGTCGGCTTCTATTTCTGACACGAGATGGTAGACCAATTCATCGTTCAGCTCTCAATCAGACGGTAAGGCTCTTGGGCCGTAAACTAGGATATAAGGTCCAGATGGGAGATTTGCTCGCCGAAGGATCCGTTGAGCTTCGATTACAACAGATGAAACCCAATGCAGGGGGGAAGCTCTGAAAGCCTGCTGGATACCAAGAGTTACTTTCGAGTTGAGAAGCGCTAAGTAGCGTTTTTCAAAACAAATTAGAAATGTGTGTTGACTGGAAACACACTGAAAACAACGTACAAAACATTTTGCAACAAAAAATTACGACCATTGGTCGTATTTTTTTAGACCAATGGTCATAATTCTTTTAATGCGTTCTCGGGCAGTTTCTCTCACTGAACAAAGTCATGGTCTGCTGAGTGATCGAGCCTAAACTTGAGAGCATAGCTTTGAAAATGAGAAATGTTGATATTTTGAAATTAAAGGAAATTTTCAGTCCCAAGCAGAGGATTGATTTAAGGTAAAGACAGTTGAAATTTCCTGGGTAAGGATAGAAAGCTAGCAGCTTATCCCAGTGTTTTCAGCGGTCAACTATTCTGAAATATCGGAAAACCGTTCAGAAAGAGTTGTTTTTGAGCTCCTTGAAATCTAGTTTGACATCGTAAAATTTTGATTGGCTAGTCACTTATCATCCAGACAGTGCTTTACCGAGGAGCGCGAGCAGTTCTGAAATAAAATTAAAGCCTAAACTGTTGGGTTCGTGTATTCCCATCGTTTACTATGAAGAAGAAAATGAGATCATCCGTATTAGCCTAACTAGACATTAGCAAATCACCTCGAGACATCTTCAATCCATCCTCACTCCAGCTCACAACAAGTGAAAATCAAAATCGTGGGTGTTCCATTGGATGAGATCATGGAGGGAAATAATCGTTGCTGGTGGCCGCCAGGATAGTTGGGTTGATAACTTATGCGAATACTGAACTCGTTTTAACCAAGTGAAATTGCAGTTAAATCCTACCTAATAATTGTTGACTCCAAAATCCGATTCAATTAGTTTCCGGACAATCATTTCCACTAAAATGATGTTCTATCTGTCGTAAGTATAGAAAGTCATGTTTTTCTCAATATTTCGCTTCCAGGGAATTTGATGTGCAGGAAATGAGAATCTTCACTTTACGGAGTAAGTGAATGTCACTCGAGAAACTGAAGAAGATTTCAGATATCTGTATTCTTGTTGAGAATGTGGAAAAGACGATTGAGTTCTACACAAAGAAACTGAATCTCAAAATTCGTCGTCGTGCGGAGGGTTTCGTTGATTTTTATGGTGACACGATTACCCTGGCAGCGTGGGAACTAGATCATATTAACTCTCATACTGGTGTCTCAAATAAACGTTCTCCAAAGCTTGCTCACAAAGCATGCATAGCCGTCGAATTGGAATCTCCTGAAACAGTTGATCAAATTTATACCGAACTTACTCAGCGTGGGGTTGTTTTTTACGGTGAACCTGAAAGCTATGTCTGGAATGCACGCTGTGCTTATTTCACAGACCCTGATGGAACACTCTGGGAACTCTACGCCTGGGAGGAAGGCGGACCAGGAGATTACCACGAAGTCAATGCTGAAGAATCATCTCACCATTGAAAAACTGGGAAAATATTTTGGCAATCACAACAAGGAGCAATATGAAGCAGCATTCCCTTAATCGCCGTTCTTTCATTAAGGCATCAGCAGCTGGTATCGCTGCATTTGGCGCAGGCATTCAGTTGGTCATTCCAGAAAACGCTAATGCAGCGACGAAGGTGGTCGTTAAATATGATTGGCTTATGTCCAATGGACAGATC